>Ga0209330_1000105_pt1 | contig 40642 bp, 59 predicted proteins | sample JacPinW_OM2H0_O3_FD_187969 | JGI IMG/M metagenome (GOLD analysis project Ga0209330, IMG submission 187969) | Forest soil microbial communities from Algoma, Ontario, Canada - Jack Pine, Ontario site 1_JW_OM2H0_O3 (SPAdes) (version 2) | ecosystem: Environmental > Terrestrial > Soil > Boreal... | reverse complement strand
GCCGGTCGCCACTCCGCTTGCATCCACAGCCCACACTTCGCCAGCTGCCTGGTGAGCCGTTACTGCTGGGTAAGATCCACCATCCACCGCGCTGGTTCCCGATCCGCTCGCGGTGGCGACGGGAGTAGATGAACTACCACTAGTCCCGCTAGTGGTGCTAGCGCTACTTCCTCCGCTGCCGTTGTTCCACGTGCCACTAGCAGACAAGCCAGCTTGATTCAGCAGTGTTTGGAGTTGGCTCGCTTGCGATGTCGTAAGCCCACTGCCGTTGAGAACAATGTCCTCAATCTGGTCTATCTGCTCAGCGAGCGCGCTTGTTGCACCACCACCGGACAGAGCATTCAGCGCGCTTACCACTGCCTGTGCTGCCGCTACAGGATCCGTAACTGAGGAGACTCCACCAGCGCCCGATGCCGTTGTTGTTGCGACGGTGCTAGTCGATCCGCTGCCCGAGTATGTGGAGTTAAGCGGCTGTGGAGTTGTGCTCGTGGTGCCGGCTGCAGCCGATCCACCTGTCAAGGCCGACAGCGCAGACTGTGCTGTGGTTACAGCCTGCTGCGCGGTCTGGACATCCTGAGCAGTTGGGGCACCCGAGAATGTCTGGCCGAAGTACTGCGTATCGACGTCGAGAACGGCCTGCGCCTGCGCCAGCGCGTCCTGAGCCAACGCCGTGGGGCTCGTGCCTTTCGCGGGCATCAGTGCTTGTGCTGCAGCCAGCGCTTGCTTGTATGTGGTGCCCGGCAGTGGAATGTAGGAATAATCAAAAGACTCGGTGCCGAAATCGCCGACGCCGGTCAAGAGAGGATTTTGTCCGATTGTGTATCCAGCGGGCGCGCCGACGCTGCCGCCGCTGGTCGCCGTGCTGCCGAAAGCAGCCTGCATGTCGGCGGCAATGCCGTTTACCGCCGCCGCCACATCGTTCAGTTGGCTCAGTGCTCCCGTTGCCGCCGAGCCAATCGCGTTGAGACCTGCAACTACTGGTCCCCCGGCGGCCGCCAAAGCATTCTCCGCGCTGGTGACAGCCTGGGCCGCGCTCATATATTGCTGCGCACTTGCAGAGCCGCTCTGGTAAGCAACTGTTACGTCTTGTAGTTTCGCCTGTGCAGCCGCGAGAATTTGTGTCTGCAGGGATACCGCATCGGTGAGCCCTTGGGTGCCCGTGGCAGCGATAGCAGTTTGCTCATCCATCGCCTCTTGCGCAGATTCGACCGCATTAACCGCACTGGCGTACTGCGCCGCGTTGGCCGTCCCAGCCTGCACAGCGGCGGCGACATTATCGAGATTCGCTTTGGCGGTCGCGAGTGTGGAGGCAAATCCAGATTCCGCCACGTTCGCCGCGTTGACTGGGACTGCCGCATTAGCTTGGGCGATATTCAGCGCATCTTGAGCTGTGGTGACGGCCTTTTGCGCTGCCTCCACTTGTGCATATGTGGCCAATCCAGACTGGTACGCCGCCGTGAGATCAGTCAATTTGGATTGAGACGCCGCGACTGCCGCAGTTGCCAAGGCAGTGGAAGTGGTTACTCCTTGCAGCCCGGTCGATAGGACTGCCGAGGCTTGATCGAGCGCGATCTGCGCGTTGAGTTGTGCGGTCAGAGCCTTCTCGTACTGCACTCCTACAGACATGCCCTGCTGCATTTCGCCCGCAAACTTGGCGACATTGGCGGTGGTCTCATTAAGCGCCGATTGCAGCCCTACCAATGCATTCGGCATTCCCACAATGGGAGCATCGAGTTGCTTTTGGAGCGCGGCGATCTGCTTATCGAGACCGAGTGCCGCAGAAGTCGCAGGACCGAACTGCGTAGCGAGATCCTTGAGCAGATCGATTTGCGCCTGAGTGGAAGCGCCCGACCCGTTCATGTAGCCGATGTAATCCTGGACGGTGGTCGAAAGTCCTTTCAGTCCGGTCTGTGTCGCGGCATACGCCATCTGCACGTTCTGCTCAGCAGCGGTCACTGCCGCCGTTCCCGCTGCAGATCCGTCATTGGCCGTCTGTGCATCGTGAAGCGCCGAAATATACGTGTCAAGGGATGCGACTGACGTGTTGTAGCCTTTGGTGGCGAGGTCTAGCGATGCTACGGCGACGGTCTGCTCGTTGGCCGACTCCTGCTGTGCCGAAACGGTGAAACCAACGGCAGTAGCCATCCTGGTGGCCATATCGGAGATAGCCTGCATTGAGCCCGGCACTGGCGCAAGCACCGCATTGAGATTATTTTGAGCGGTCGTAAGAGCGCTCTGTGCGGACAGATAGTCGGCTGCGCTCTTGGTCCCATTCTGGTATCCGGTGGCGACCTGATTAAATTTGGTCTGCGCATCCTGCAGAACCTGATTTAGCAACGTCTGCTGGTCGGTGGCCTTGGCCGTCGCGCCAGTCAGGATCGTGAGTCCCGATGTCCATCCCGTGATGCTGTCGGCAAGGTTCTGTTTTGCCAGCGAGTCCTGCGCTGTCTCGATGAGCTTGACCGCTGCCGCGTATTGGCCAGCAGAGATCGTGCCGAGGTCCAGAGCGGTCTTCAGTGTGGCGAGCTTGGCTTCCCACTGCTCTGTGGCTGTGCCGGCCGTTCCGGTTCCCTGCGATACCGTGGCGATGCCAGCAAGGAAATTCTTCAGATCGGTATCGGTGATGCCTTGCAGCGTGGAGCGCGCCGCATTCATCCGATCCTGGTAATCGACCCAGAGCGCCGCGCCGCCTGTGATCGCAGCCGCCAGCACGCCGGTTACGACGCCCGCTAGGCCAGCCACGCCAGCCTCAGCCGCGACAGCCGCGGTACCGAGTCCTTCAGTCGCCACGGCGGCCGCCGTCTCCTCAGTCGCTACCGTCTCCGCGCCGATACCGAATGTTTCCAGCAGTCCCGTGACGGCTGGTAGCAGTCCTTCGAGCCCCGTGAATGCCAGGCCAAGCGCCGCCAGTCCGCCAGTTACTGGGATGATCGCAGCAGCCGCGAGACCGAGTCCGACGACCGTATCTTTCATCGGCTCGCTGAGCGAGTTGAACGCGGCGACAGCCTCTTGCAGGAAGGGTACAATGTCCGTCTTGGTGAGTTCGAGTAGATCGGATATCACAGGCAGAATCGCCTGTCCCACCTGGACCATGATGCCTTCCCAGGCGTTGGCGAGCTGCTGCCACTGCCCGCCGAAGGTCTGCTCAGCGACTTGCTGCGCCGTGCTGCCGAGAGATCCCAGAGCGGTATTCAGGACTTCGATTCGCTCGCTCTGGTCGAGCGCCTTGAACATCGCGGCAACGCTGTCAGCAGTTGCGTTCGCGCCCGGCACAACCTGATTGAGCGCCGATGCCAAGCCAGCGAGTGAGATCCCGAGCGACGTCAGAGTGCGAGCGGAAGCCGTGCCCGCTGTCGCCATCTGGTCGAACTTGGTGGCAGCAGTCTCGATGTCAGTTCCCATAATGGCGGCGCCGTTGGCCACCTGCCCAAGCTCTTCGACCACATCCGCCGACGGGCCGAGTATCTGCTGCATGCGCGTGGCAGCGGACAACAGCGAAGGCATCGCAAGCCCGTCGGACATGCCGAGTTGCTCTAGCCCCTCGATGGTCTCGTGTGCCGTGTCGCCGGATCCGGTAATATTGGTCAGCGCGATGGACGCTTTTGTGATGCCGTCGGCAGCCGATAGAGCCTCGCTGCCGAGCTCCGTCAGTCCCTCAGTGATTACGAGCGCCTCGCCGACTGCTGCGAGTTGCTCAGCCATCTCCGCGAGCTTCGAGCCAGCCTCGCCCGCCGCTTCGCCCGCTTCACTGGCGGACTCCCCGAAGTCATCGAGACCGGACGCCGCATCGTCACCTGCCGGTCCGATACCGCCGAGGGCTTCCGTGACGACATCCGCCGCGGCGGAGACGCCGGACACGCCCTCATTGAATGCATCGGCGATGGCTTCGCCTGCCTGCTGCGCCTGGTCTTGTGCGGAGGAATAGCTTGCGGCGAGGCTCGAATAATCTCCGGTTACCGAGACGCCTATGGCCCCGATTATTTCTTCGTTCGCATCAGCCATTTAGTTTACCCATGACGGAACCTGGACCTGCACGGGTCCACGCATTCGCTTGAGATTATCGCGCTGCTCTGGCGTTAGCTTGTCCAGTGCCGCTCCCCACATCTCCATAATTTTGTGTTTGCCCCACGCGAGGTTCTCTCGCTGCTCTTTTGTGAGCGGAGGTTTGATTCCGCGCGCGGCTTCCCACACGCGTTTGAGCGCGGTGAATTCGGGATAAGTGAGCAGCCAAAAGGCAAGCTCTGAGAGTCCAAGACCGTCATTAGAAGTCCCGAACGCCCAGAGCTTGAGCCAGTATTCTTCGGAGTACGGCGCTATCGCTAGCTGGCCGCTGATTCCGCTATCGGAGGAACCGCTGCCAGCTTCCTCTGGCGGTCCTCCGACCATTTTCCCATCGCTGCGCCCACAGCCTTGTCGATCTCTCCCATATCGTCGATCTGGGTCGCCCAGTAGTCGGCGGTCGGAGCGGCATTGAGGTCCACGCGGTTTGGCTGTTTGAGGTCGAGGAAGTTTTCCGCGACACAGCAAGAGAACACCGTCACCAGGTTGCCGATGCAATCGGGATTCTTGACCGTGATCGTTGGAGGATCGGATTGCAGCCGCATATTGGGGTTCGGAATGGTCTTGGTCGGCGCGCAGGCTTGGCCGATGTTGGCCGGATCGATCCCGCGGCGGCGCATGAGTAACTGCGCCGCTAGGGAATACCGGACGGTGAGATTGACGTGCTCACCGACACTGATGGTAAGGTAATCGATTCCTGTCATGGCTCAGCCTCGATTAGAGCGGCCCGGCGCCATAGACGACACTGATGGTGTTGTCGATGGTGATTTCGCACGCGCAGGTCAAGGCCTTGGCAATGCTCGCGTCCGGCGTGAACTTGCTCAGATAGCCGTTGAACAACCACGCGGTGCCATCGGTGCCGAGTGCCCAGACAACCTTCCATTGCTGCAAGGCCGGGGGTGCCGTGATGATGATGTTGAATAGCGTCTGGTCCTGAGTGGCAGCCGGCTCCCAGTAGAGCGTGAATGTCAGCGCTCCGGACTTGAGAAGCGTTCCGAGCATGCGGTGTGCAGTGCTGGTTTGGTTAGACACGTCCACCATGTCGATGGACACGCCGTTGAACTTGATGTCGCCAATCCGTCCTTGGAGGACATAAGTGGGCGGGCTGGTGGGGCCGCCGAGATACAGGCTGGTGTTGAAACTTGCGATAGCTGGAAGCGCTAAAGTTGACATGTTATTCGGTGCTCCTTGGTGATGCGGTTCGTGAAGCGGTTAAATATTCGTGTTATTTGCAACACGGAAATCGAGGATCTCTGTCCAAGCCGGCGTCGGCATAACACTGTAATCGAGAACTCCTCGTTGCGAAAGTTTGAAGTTAGCCGCGCTCAACGGTGGGCCCGGAGGCGACTGGAATTGCGAATCGGTCACACAGTCCACGCGCGGCATCCACGAATTCTGAATGTAGTTCGCGAGGTTCTTCGCGACGACCGAATCCATGTCCCAAACACTCAGTTGCAAGCGGACCCACTCCAACGCCAGCGGGCCGGTCTGCACGTAGTCGAGCACGCTCGATACGACCTCTGTCGTCACGCACGTGCCCTGCCCGACGTAGCCCTTCGGCAGTTGGGTGTCAAAGAACCGGAATGTTCCGTTGGTCCCGAGCAGATAACTCTGCATGCCGGCGTCCTGCATCGCCAGCGTTCGGAGCTTCTGTTGGATTGGCATCGGGCTCATATTTACACCGTTGCGAGCGTAACCTTGATTCGCGTTTGCGTCGTCTGACTATCCGATTCAACGCCCGAGATTTCATAATTGAATCCGTCGATCATCGCGATCCACGCGCCCTTGTCGTCGCTGTTCTCGCCGCGCCATCCGGCGTCGAGTTGCGGGTACCAGGAATCCAGCAGCACGTGCCGAATTTCGGACGCCGTTATCTCGGTCAGCGCGCGCACTTCGGTGGCTACGATGTTCGCTGGGCTCTCAGGAGCCGCGATGCACGGAATATTCATCAGTCCGCTCACAGGCGTGTAGTCGAATTCCACCGCGCCAGTCGGCCCAATCACTGGCACCGGCTCCATCGCCGTGAACAGCGACACGAACAGACCCGTCGCGATAGCCGCGGGCATCACACCGGCGATGGCCAACGCTATGGCGTCCTGGTTCATTCCTTTTTCGCTGCCTCGACGAGCGCTTCTACGGTTCCGGCCAATCTCTCGCAAGCTACCGCGATTCGCTCCCACGCCCACGAGAACCTCTCAACAGCCTGTATCACCGCCATCTCTTTCTCTTCGTCGTTCATGTTGCACTCCCATTCAGCGGAACTAACGGAGGCAGTAACGACAGCACGGGCACATCGGCCGGCAACTTCGTCCACGACAGAACGTTCACGAGGTATGTCGGGTTGCCGGGATCCCACTGCTCGACGATCTGCCGCACTGTCTGCCCTTGCGCGATCTGCAGCCACAACTGGCGATACAGCGCGGCGACTCCCAGTGGCAGCGATGCGAACACGGCGAGCGCCGGGTCCGGAGAACCCGGTTGTGGTCGCGTGGCACCGAGTTGACTCGCGTAGTCGAGGTCGCCCGGGTTGTTGCGCAGCGCGGGGATAGTCGCGCCGGCAAAGAATCCTTCCTGTGTCGCGATTGCACAAGCGAGCAGCGATACGGGGTCGGTCGGTTTCATTATTTGCTCTCCTGCCCCAGCTTCAGGCCCTTCGCGAATTCTGCCTCAGCCGTCACCTTCACCAACGCATCCTTGATCGAGTTCGTGTTCTTTTCGAGCAGCTCTATGGCATCCTTCGAATCGGCAATGTGGCCCGATTGCTCCGCGAGTTGCGCAGAGTTCCGGCGCGCCAGGAGATTGTTGATGATGCCGAACGTTGCGGCAACCGTCGCGCTAATCGTGGGCACCAACGCCAGTACGATTGTGGTTGTGTCGCTCATTGCCTCGCCGAATCCTTTTTCGCCATAACGACCTCGGTGAGTAATCGCAGTGTCGCCGTGTGGTCGGCCACCGTAGATTCAATCCGCTCTTGTTTTTCGCAGATCGATTCCAGCGACTTAGCCGTTACCTGATTCACGACATTCTGCGAGCTTTGCAAGCGCGCGGCTAAGTCGGCGAAACTACGAACCTCGACCATGCCCGCCTTGAAATCGTCGCGCAACTCGCGTATGTCAGACTGCATGCCGGTCAGTCGCTCGCCGGACTGCGCGTCTCCCTTCGCGCTGTTGATGCGCCAGCCCAACAGCCACGAAATAAAGCCGGACACAATGCCGACGGCTGCCCCAGGTATCCAATCGGTACTCATTGTGTGTTCCGCTGCCCCCTTTGGCGTCATGACACCGCACCGCCTCCCGTCTGCCGCTGAAGCTGGTTAAGCCAGCGATCGCGGAATGCCCACGAAGTGCCGCACTGCTCGAAGATCGCAAACGCGCCCGAGTTATCGTCCATATCCAGATAGGCCTGTGCCTGTGTCTTGAGCGCTGCCGCTGCCGCCGCTGGGTTGAGCTTCACGTCGAGCAACTGCGTCACTGCCGCGAGCCGCGCTTGATTCCCCGCCAGCGTGTTGAGAGCGAGCGCCGCCGCGCGCAGGAAGTTACTCGGGCACTGCGGCAGATTGAGCGCACCACCCTGGTAGCTGTAGTACATGGAGCTCTGCCAGGTTAGAGAGTTAATCTGCATCAGCCCGTTGATTTCGTCGTCGCTGAATATGCCAGGCGCAACCGTGTCAGGTATGAGTAACCTGACATAGAAGATTGGCGTTCCTGGAATGTAAGTGAACATTTCGTCTTACTCAAAACAAAAGCCGCTACGCCGCCTCCTACGAGATGACGTAGCGGCTTGTTACCGCGATCTTACTAAGTCCTAGGAGCCGGAACCGTTGGATCCCACGACGCTCCTCCCGTCCATAGGAGACGCTCCCATGACTCCCATGATTTTCAGGTTCTGGTTGTTCGACCAGAAATTTCCAAGCGTGGGGTCTGGTCCGCCACCCATACGCTGAGTGGTCGGGATCTCCGTGAACAATTGCGGCTCCTTGAATCCGGTCAGAAATCCGACTTCGACGCCGGGCCGCTCTTGCGACATCGGATCGCACACCATCATCCACGAGTGCGGATTGTTCGTTGCCACCAGAGTGAGGTACGGGTCATACACTAGCGTGAGATTTTCCATCGCCCAGTTTTTCACGCGGGCGAGTTGGCCAATCAGGTTCGCGCTCGTGCCCGCCACGCCGCCCTGGTTGCTCACCATGACATCGAGCATGTTGGCCAGGTTCTTCGCGGTGCCGTAATCCGACGCGCCGTAGTACAGCGAGATCTTGCCACCGATCATGATTGGGTCGCCGGTCGCGTCGAGCTGTCCAGCCAGAATGTTGTACGCGTCCACAATCGCCTGGATACTCAGTCGCGGGTTGTTGCTGCTGGCACCGTTCGCGATGGTCAGTTGATTGTGGTAGCCGCTCTGAAACAGAGGGTTCGCCGCCGGAGTGGAAGTGTTCGGCCCGTTGGCGTCGAAAAATTGCTGTGTGATGAACTTGGCGATACCGCGATTGCCTTTTATCGACAGGCGCTTCGGAACGTCGCGGAAAATTCCCAGATCATCGCCGACGAATGCCGCCCAATTGATTGACGCGCTCGCCTGGTAGAGCAGTGGCGAGTACGTCACGGCAGCCGTGCTGGTGGCGGGCGTCGGGGGGATCGCGCCATTCTGCGGCGCAGGTCCCAACATCGCCTGTTGATTCGGAGGTGCGCCAGGATCGCTGCTGGTGTACGGCGTCACCAGACCGTCGTACATGTACCGCTTGACGGTACGGAAGTCGCGCAGGTCGGCAGACTTAACGCAGTCCATGTTGGTTATGGGCCATGCCGCGAAATTGCTGTAGTACTGGCGGTCAATCACATCAGCGTACAGCGATTGATAGTCCTGCGAAGACATCGTTTCCTGCAGGCTCAACTGGCGACCGTTGACGCGATAGATTGCGGGGTACTCTTGGCGCAGCGCCTCGACGATGTACGGATTGCAAGCGCCGGGAGTCAGCGCGGCCTTCCAGAACAGCGGTTCCAGCTTGCCCGCGATGACATCGTTGAGCAGGCGTCCGGCTTCCATGACGCGCCGATTGTGCGCGGTCGTGGCCCGCTGGTGAGCGATCTGATAGCCCTGCACGTGCGGAGTGAGAGCGTCGTGACTCCACTCGGCCAACTGACCGGCAAACTCCATGCCGCCGCCACCGCGTGGCACCGCGCCGTGCATGTCATTGCCGGGCGTGTATTCGGGAGCTCCAATTCGTAGCATGTCGTTAGTCTCCGATCTTGATGTTGGTCGCGGTGTTTGTCGCGCCCGAATTGACTCCGGGTCCGCTCGGGTCGATATGCCCGAAAGGCGTGTCGCTCGTGGTTCCGGTGATCAACAGACCGGTGGTCACGTTGGTCGCGCTGTCGAGCGTGCCGCTGGCGTAGAGAGGCGCGCCGGGTCCGAGAGCTTCGGGAGTGTACGGCGAGTGACTGGAAGAGCCCACCACCGTGCCCGTGAAGGTGCCCGTGAAGTAGCACGTGCCACCGCCGCTATTGGCCTGGTAGCCGTTCAGTGAGCACGCGGGCTCATTGCCTACGAGAATCAAATCGCCGGGCAGAACGGTCGAAGGCAGAAGCACGAAGCGCGGCGAGGTCGGTGTGCCTTGATAGACTTGGTTTTTCACTTTAGTTCGTCCGTCCTTTCATGGCCCGCTCTAAAATCTTCGGGTCATTCGTGCCGAGCAGAGCGGCCCAGGATTCCTTGTAAGTCTCGCTCTCGGCTTTCTCGTTGGCCGCGATGGTCGCGCGCTGCGCATCGGTGAGTTCGACCGGAGGCGGCGCGCCCATGCCGGTGACCCGGGGACCCGCACCGATAGCGCCACCGAATCGACGAGCCTCAGCATTGACGGCCTCGACGAATTTCTTGCTGTCGAGCGCGCCCGCTTCTTTCGGCACACCCTTGTCCACCACCGTCTCGATGATGTACATCTTTGCCGACTCGTTGAGCGACACGCTTTCGAGCGTGCGTGCGCCGAGTTCGATCGCTTCGCGCCGTACGTCCTTTTCGACGAGCCTTTGCAGCAGCAACTTCTCTTCTGCGTTCATACTGGACTCTCCTGTGGCGCCGTGCGCCGATTCGGTCAAAATCATTCCACCCGCGCCGGCGCGCGTCACGACATCGACGCTCTCCGCGCTGGTCAATTCCTTGAGCACTGGCCGGCCTTCGCGTGTCTTGCCGGACTCCGCGACACCCGATGCGCGGATCGACATGCCGACGTGCGGGGCTTTCTCCTCGACCGTCTGCGCGTGGTCCGCGAACACCTTCATGCGACCGTACAGACCCGGGCCTTTCGCGTGCGACTCGTGATACACGGCGTCCGTGGTCAGGACGCCGGCTAGATTCTTGACATCGCCTTCGGGCCGCTGTGCTTCCTCAGCCGCCGTCTGGTGATTGAGGTACACGTGCGTGCCAGCTTTGAAAACGTTGGGCCCATCGCGCTTGAGCACCTCGGCAGGGTAGAACGCGGTCGAACCTTTGCCAGGCGCGATCAGCTTGATCTCGTAATCCGCCTTGGCTTCGACTAATCGAATCGCATCCAGCGTTGTCGCAGACTCCACAAGGTGTAAGCCAGCGCCAGCGGCCGATCCGGATTCTTTGCCCTTCGCGAACACGGCGACTTTTCCGGTTCCACCGCATGTGTCGCAATCCTCATCGTCTTTACCGTCTCCCGTGCCGTCGCAGTCGGGGCAATCCTTCATCGGCTTGCGGGCTTCGCGAGTGCGCCGCGATTCGCTGGTGTCCGTAGCGCCGTCCTGCCAGGCTTTCGGTAGCTCGCTCGCCCAACCCTTGGCCTTTGCGATGCGGATGATGTTTTTCTTGATGACATCGGTCGAGTAATTGTCTGAACCCGCGCGACCGATGCTCGATGCCGCGGCACTCACGTCGGCTGCCTTGAGAATCGGGAAGCTTTTGTTTTTGCCGGCGAAGTCACCAGTGCCCGCGGCGTCACGCTCTTTCTTGCTCACGAACCGCTCGCAGATCGGCACCGCGCCCTTGCTGTAGAGTTTCGCGGACTCCATCGCGCTGTAGTGGTCGGCTTCGTCGGGCTGCTCGACGTACGACATGCGCGGCGCGACCTTGACAGCCTTGCTGGTGTCTACCGTGTAATCCGAGTCGCTCGTGTCAGTGCCCTTGGAGTAGGGCGCTTTCATTGTGTTCGACTCGCCGTTTCCGCTGCACTGGTAAATGCAGTCGCCGCTGTCTTCGTCGCCGGTATGATCGATGTAATTGCCGTACGACGCGGTGCCCTCATGCGCCTTCGAGACGGCGTCCGCGAGTTTACTGCGGAGTTCGTTTGACGAGAGAGATTCGCTTGCTTCCTGGAGGCGTTGCGCCAGAATCAGGTTACCCGCACGGAGCATGCTCACACGGGGATGATAAGCGTATTGTTTCCACCACTCCAAGGAATGGCAGCAGAATAATGTAATATAGATCCCATGCCGACAGAAGAAAAGCAGCCCGCCAAGCTCTGCTCGAAGTGCAAAAAGAACCCCCGCGCTGCTGAGGATTCATCGAATCCTTGGTGCACGGAATGCCTCGCCGAGTACATGACGGAGTACCGCAAAAAGGGCGAATGGCGCGCCGAGCGCCGCGGCATCATCCGCGGTATTCAGGCGATGCGTGAGCACATCGCCGCGCACTTCAGTCAGTGGGGAGGTCGCCCGTTTATGGGCGCGGAGGTGGTGGCTGTGGTTGGATCGCTGCCAGGGCCCGCGGTCGCAGACGAGAGCACGAAGGCTCAGTAGCCGTATGTGATCGACACCTTGTCCGTGCTCGCGCCGTACACGTTGATCTTGCTGAGGTCGTACGGGCTCTGCGGGTTGTCGCCGCGCGGACACGCAAGAAACGGCACGCCGGTCGTCAGTGCCTGCCCGCGGGTCGCGCCGACGTTCGCGTCACCGTAGCGGATGCTCGTGCCGCTGGCCGTCATGTTGACCCAGACCGCGCGCGTGGGTTCGCCTGCCGAAGTCGCGACCGTGCCGAGGTTGACCACAGATCCGGCGGGGGTGATGTCAGGCAGCGTATAGCATTGCATGCGGGGATTGTATCACGACTGGTAGCGGCTTGCTGAGTCGAAAAAGCCGCCGAGCGCCCCAGGGAATTCCACCCTGATTCACGCCCGGCGGGTGCTAGTCGTTTCTCAGAGGAAATTAACTTCAATACACGCACGAAGTGTATCGCGAAGTCCGTTTGCCGTCAACCTCGGGAATTGCGATAATCGCCGCATGGGACTACCCGCTGTTTTCCTCATCATCGCCGTGGTGCTGTTCGCACTCGGAACATGGTCTCGCTGGTGGACCGCCCCGACTCCGTACTATCCGACATTCGTGTGCGGCGGATTGTTTTTCTGGTCGCTGTCGATCCTCTGGCCGATGCTGCGCGTATGAACTTTCGCGCGAAATCGACGTTCCGCGCGGGCGACTTCGCGCGCCTCGAAGCGCAGCTCGTGCCGAAACTGATTACTGGCGCGACTGCGGCGGCGGCAGCAGTGCTTGAGATCTCGCAATCGCGCGTTCCGGTGAAGACCGGTCGATTGAAGAGTTCGGGATCTTATTCAGTCACGTGGAGCGGACAGCGCGTCTCCGGACTGATAACGTACTCCGCTCCCTATTCGGCATTCGTAGAATTCGGTATCAGGCAGCGCGGCGCCGCGGGCGAGTGGGCGGGGCCGTTCAGTTATTCCGAAGGCACGGGATTCGCGGGTTTCGGTTTTATGAGAGGCGCGCTGGATATCGGCCGTCAACAGACTGTGTACGCGTTCCGGTCCGCGCTGGGCGTCTAAGGACGCGCACCGTCAGTGATTACGAGGGGCAGCTTGGTCTGTCCCGCTGTGAGCCTGCGCAGGGCTATTGCACATCCGCGGACATTGGCGCTCGACGTGGCATCGGCAAGACTTTTTAGCTCGCTTAGTATGCCTGCAAGATCGTCCGATGTTCCGCTGCCAAAGAATGCGGCCAAGACTGGATATTCATGTCCGCGCGCCGCCGAGATGAGTTCCGTGTAACCCAGGGTCGTCGCGAATTGACCCAGGATTCCGGAGTCCTTGCCCTTCACCCAATCGTAATTGGCTACGCTTAAACTCATGATTCTATTATATCAACTTTTCACGATTGAGCGGAGCTCAGAGAGGGTCGTCTTTGTCATCGAGCCAAGCCGAAACGATCCAAATCCCTCTCGGTAGTAGTAGGTCGCTTGACCTGTCAAGCCTCCGGAACGCCGATCGACAACGACGGTGTATCCCTTGCGACCATCGAGCGCACCAAGCTTTCTCGCGAGAGCGGTTTTGCTCATCGTGATCTTTTCATTTTTCCCGTTGACCAGCGTTTTTACCTCAATCCCAACATCGTCATTTTCGAGATCGAACGCTTGGTTATTTGGCGTTCGCGGCACGCCAATGGCCTGCGACAGCACAGCCTCGCTGCGATCTGCTATCGCTTGCTCATGTTGTCCTGTGCGCACTGCGCTCGCTTTCGCGCGCTCTACTCGGTCCTTAGCGCGCTCTTCAGCGGTCGAGCCATCGCCACCCGATGTCCATTCGCCCTTTGAGTTGCGCGGCTCGTCTTCCCACGCTTCCGCCTCTCGCAAGGATTCCTCCATGTCCGGTGATTTACGATAATCGCATCCGCAATCGCAGCCTGGGTGGGACGTCGGCGCATCGTCGCCGCTGTCGAAAGAATCCTCGATGTCTATCCAGCCTTGATCGGCGTTGGCCTGGCACTCGGGGCACGCGTCGCCGTCGGGGTCCCAGCGTTTCTCGTCGAGTCCCGCTTCGACTGCAATCTGCTGGCGCGCATCGGAGTAGGCATCATTGGCCTCTGTTTGCGCGATCAGTTCGGCCCGCGTGGTGGTGAAATCGTCGAACGTGTCAGTAATCGCCTTGACCATCGAATCGTAGTCGCCGCCCGCGTCCCAACTGGTCGCCAGAGCATCTTGCAACCGCTCGATGCTGGTCGAGTTCAATCCTCCCGTCAGTTTACTCAGCGAGTTCTTGGCGAGGTAGTCGCCCGCGAAGTCGGGGCCAGCCGTGGTGCCCAGACTCTTCGCGGCCGCACCGATCAGATCTGTGATGGCCTCGTTGTACTCGGACGTTTCGCCGGCTGTCGGCGAGAATGACAGCGGATGCAGAGATGTTGGTATGAGCGCACGCGCGAAGGTTTTGCCACCCTGCGATGCCTCCGCAACTCGGAAGGATTCCTTGTTAGTTCGCGGGTGTAGCAGCAACTCTCGCTCGATGTGAGGCTTGACCGCCGCTAGAACGGCCTTGCGCTGTCTCTCGAAGAAATGCACCATCACACGCTTGATCGCGGCGCGCGCTGGCTTGATGTGCACCGCGTGGCGAGGGTGTAGCAGACCCTTAGGCGCGCTCTTTTCGAGCAGCTCGGCCAGATCGTTAGCGGCTTCGGCGATGGCGCGGAGACTCATCGCCGCGGACTCACAATCGCCACGGTCGGCACGATGCGCCAGTGGCGGTTAGGTCCGACTGTTGACGGAATGAACTGTGTCCCACAGTCGCGACACGTCAGAGCCTCGGCGACACATAAGCCTGATGGTCCCAGCGCCGCAAAGAACTTGCGGCAGCACTTGTCCGCGTCCTCGTCGATTACATCGAGGCATGCGTTCGGCACGATCAGCGTGATACCTGATATCGAGTCAGGCTTGAGCGAGCCAGCCGACGGCGCTGCATTGTCGGCTGGCTCCTTTTCTGGTAGTTCGATTGCCGTGGGTCCGGCGGTGTCAGTTGGCATCACCCCTTTCGTGATCAGAACCATTGGATTGGCGCAAGCCTTGATGGCTTTGCCTTTACTCGGCGCGCGCTGCAGGTTTTCCCACGCCACGGAATTCCATCCCGGCTGCGCGTACAGGCTGCCGTCTTTGTACCGCACGAGCAGAACGCGCTCTGCCTCCAAATATCCGATTGCCGCGATGTGCGAGGATTCAACGGGTGTGAGATTCAATCGTCCTCCTCATCGTCTGCCAGATGAACCGCGACCGCCTCATTCAGCCGCGCCGTGGCCCGCAAGATCGCCTCTTTGACCGCAGGTTGCGCGGGCTGCTCGCCGGTCTGCGTTGCCACCGTCGCCTGCACTGCGCCGGGCTGTGGCTGCACGCCCGCGACAGGCTGAGCCTTTTGGATCGGCGGAGGTAGTTCCTCTTTGGCCCTATTGGGGTCGTACTTGTCTTTGCCGCTCGTCGGATACATTTTCTCGATCAACTCTTCAGCATTCTCCAGGCCAAGCTGTTTCATTAGCCACAGAATACCCGCCCTCTCATCAACGCCAACGATCTGGCCGCCCTTGTTCGCCAAGGTGAGCGCCTGCACTCCCGCACCGATGAGTGTTGCCATGTCGCCCTCGCGGATCGCCGGGAACTGCACGCGCACCTCGATGACATCGGGCTGCTTTTGCTTCGCCTCGCGGAATCCCCAGTAGCGCGCGCCAGACGGCGTGGTTGCGATCTTGCGCTCTGCCGCAACGATACGGATCTTCACGCCCTTTGCTGCCTCGCGAAGCTTCCCGCCCGGAGCTTTCGCGCTCTGCGAGAGCATGTACGACATCCGGACGGTGATATCCTCAATCCACTCTTCCTGGATCGACAGAAAGACGGTCTCTGTCGGTCTATCGAGGCTCGTTGCGGTGGCGAGATTGCCCGTCGACACGTCGCCTAGAAAAGTTTCTGGCATGCCCAGGCACATGCAGCAGAACAGCAGATAGCGGCGCACCTTCTCGGGGTCGAGTCCCGCGCCCTGCGTCGAGAATGCCTTCAGCGTGGTACCGGGTCCGCTCACGAAGCCACCACCGGCGACTGCCTCCGGGTTGGTGTCGTAGATCGGCGAGCCGGGTCCCACCTGCGTTTGCATCTGCTGCTTGATGCCTTCGATGGCCTGCTGGCCACCCTTAGTGGTGACCACCGTGGCCCACTGCGCCAGCGATTGCGCCACCGATGCGCAGGACTCCAGATAGTGGCGCGACTCCTTCGCCCAGTCGATCATGGGGTACATCGGCGGGCAGCCGAACAGCCACTTACCGACCGTGCCGATCTTGCGGTGGTAGACAGGCGAACCCCACATGACCTCATCGCCGTTGATTGTCGGTGGCTTTACTGGCGGGTCGAAATTTATCGCCGGGTACCAAGCCTTGCGGGTGCGCGTGGCGCTCGATCCGCTCGCCGCGTCGTGCGCACGCTGCGTCCAGATGCGCTGATAGTATTGCGGCACGTCGGCGTCTTCCGGGTCAGTCCAGATGTCCTGGATCTCGGTCGCATCGATCAGACGCTCTTCGCACTCGCCTGTGCCCGGGTCAGTGAAGTAGACCCAGAACAGATTGCCGTCGGTCACCTTCGAGCGCTGCTGAGCAGTGAGCGCGACGTGACCAAACGTCTTCGCGTTGTTCTGCAGGATTTGCTTGATTACGTCGTTCGCGTCCTCATCGTCCGTCGTCACGTCGAACCCGCGGGCGAAAGTGTATTGCGCGATCACATCCACCAGCCGCCGCGGGATCGGGTTTTTTATGTAGTACAACCTGCAAATGAGAATGATCTGCTGGATGCCCCACCGCGTAAATTCGAGCCACGAGTAATTTATCTCGCGCTGCCATTGAACGTTTTGCAGGATCAGCTCGTACATGCCGTACGCGCCGATCGGGTTCACATCACCAATCGGTCCGGCCTCTTGCAGCCCCAGCGACTCCGCCACGCGCACTGGCAGCCGCACCTGGGGCACATCGCGACCGCCGAGGTTCTGCGCCTGCCACGGGCCGGAGCCGCACATGCTCTGCGCCTCGACGATCTCAGCGAGAAACTGGCGCGCCTTTTCCATCTGCTCATCTTGGCGCGACTGGCGAGAAGCGAGGGCTTGCGATAGTGCGCGATTCTCAGCGATAAGTGCGGGTACAGGATTGCGCGGGTTGAGCTTGCGCCAAGCGGCGGCAAGCCAGCGATTGAGGCGGTTACGCATGTGGGAATTATAGCCCTAATTCCCAATCAATCAACTCTCGTAACGGCTTGCGGATCATCGGAGACTTGCGCGGTTGCTCAGACAGCGACTCTCCCACCAGGATAAAATCTACTGTTTCCTCTAGGAGATTTACCCGGAAGCCGATTATTTCCAGATCGTCGCGCAGGTGCAGAAGTTTGCGCAAAGCCTCGAATGACAAACACAGCGCGGCGCGGCGTTTCATGGCAGCGCACTCCTTGTGTCTTGCCAGTACAGCAGTTTTGCCGGGTCCCAACAGAAGTCGAACCCAGGCGGGTATTGATCATAGTGCACACCCCAACCCTTGGCGTGCTCCTCCATCCGGCGCCTGGAGAGTCGCGTCTCGATCTTCCGCCGCGCTTGCTCGGGCGTGCGGAACGGGTAGTGCTTCATCGTGAATCGGTGTGGGTAGATGCGCATGCCGGGGAATGTGACCTCATGCCCGCCGCCGGCCAGTTGCACGCGTCCCACGTTCTTCCAGAGCTTGCGATTCGGGATTCGCGAGATGCAGTCGGACTCGTCGTAGTAGCGGAAGTACGTCTCGGGGCCCACACGCTTCCATTCCGTCCAACTTACAGTATCGATGGTCGGATAGAACTGGAACACGCGGAAGTCGATGGCGCTGTAGTCGTACGTGTCCACCAGTTCTACGGCTTGCGCTAACGTTGTGCCTGGTGTCGACTCTGGCGCGCGCCGCCATTCATCCGCGTCCGTGTAGAGAATCCAATCGGCGTCAGACTCCGCGGCCAGATCTTCGATGCGCTTCAGGATCGCCGTGCAATTCTGGATTAGATCGGGGCCGGCCGCGGGGAAGCGCTCTACTGTGACAGGTCGCGCACAGTTTATCCGATCCTCGAAAGCCTCACGTTGTGCCGCAATCTCGTAACTGCCGTCGGTGCTCCACCCGTCGATCACATGCACCGCGCAGCCCTGCTCATGCAGGTGGCGCAGCGTGTGCGGGAGGATGGCAGATTCATTGAACACGGGCATGAAGGCTTGGATTTTCATTTCACCACCAGGCGATTGGGAATACCGTCGTCAATAAGATCGGGGCATATCTCTTTGCATCTGTCGGCATGTTCCCTCTCTGTCATCAGTCCCCCTTCAAGGCGCGCGGAAAGCAGCGCAATCTCATGGAACTGCGACCGCGACACTCTGACTTCCCGGTCTTTCAATGGAGGCGGATCAATCAGGCAAAAACTCCACAGCGCCAATCCCTCCTCGATGCTCTTGAATTCGTACGGCCGGATGATCGACAGCAGCCGCGTGGTGTCCGCGCGTGTGAAGTGCTGATAACTCGCGGGATCGGGGATCGGCCTGTTGTTGACCAGATACTTGTCGCCGCCTATCATAGCCGCGAGATCGTTGAAGCTCGTTGCCACGCCAGTTCCCACGTTGACAATGCCGGTCGCGTCCGACTCGATCAGGCGCATGATGATCTCCACCACATCCGACACATGGATAAAGTCCTTGGCCTGGGTGCCGTCGCCGTAGATCACGATTGGTTCGCCGCGCTCTTTAGCAATGTGCATCCAGGTCGGTGGCGCTTGCTTGCCGGGTGGTTTCAGTTCGTCGCCCGCGCCGTACGCGTTGAAGATCCGCAGCCCGAGGCAGTTAACGCCAGCGGTCTGGTAGGAAGCCGCCATCATCTCATTTATCAGTTTTGATTTGGCATAGTGGCTGTTTATCAACTGCAGATCGAGCAAGTCAAACTCAGAGTCCGACATAGTACCGTCGCTGTTCCGCCCGTACACCGCGCTGCTGCTGGCGTACACCACGCGCGCACCGCTCTGTGCGGCGAGCCGCAGCACGTTCCACGTGCCCATCACGTTGCACGCGTAGTTGTCGGCCAGGTTGTCGGCGAAGCCCGCGTTGCTGCTGTACGCCGCGAGGTGTAGCACCACGTCGCACTCCATGCGGGTCAGCAGCCGCACGTCGGCGTGGCGTGGCGGACGCGCGCGGATATCCAGCGAGTCAACCTCCCATCCGCGTGCGAGCGCCGCTTTGACCGCGTGCGAACCGATGAATCCGGCTGAACCGGTGATTAGGAGTTTCATTCTCCAGTCCTCACGCTACCCGTTATCTCCAAGAGCATCCTCGTATTGACGAGTCTCGGGAGAAAACGGCGCGCTGCACTGTGAATATTACTCACGTCCACCATATCGTGAGTCGATTCTATCTTTACAGTGTAGGCGTTGAAGCTATAACTTGTTCGTGCCCCAGCTAACTCGCGCATATACAGCACGCACTCGCACTCACCGTCAGGAAATCCGCTGGCAGGCCTGAACTCCACAGGCTCGACCCGTGGCACTTCGATCAACTTAGCCACCTCAGTTCCTGGAATGCCCTCAACAACCGGCACAATAAGAGCGCCCACGCTGAAAAATTTAAGCAAGTCTCGTCTGTTCATTTTTCGAGGTACCAAAACCTTCCGTGCGTCTGCCGATCTGGCACGCACTCATCGACCGCGCGAATCACACCAGCCACGCTCGGCAGGTCCGCGTCGTAGTCATCGCCGCACAACACCTTGCTCGCGAGTGGGCCGTACATCTCAATATCTTGCTTTACGCCTTCGTAAGTGTGGTCGCCGTCGAGGTACACAAGGTCGTAAGATGCAGCCACGGACAGAACGTTATGAGAATTCGCCACCATCCAGTAGAGCCGGTCGCCTTCGTAGAGTGCAGAAGCTTTCGTGTTGGCAACGAATTGCTTGTAGATGTCGTACAGCCCGTGCTCGGGGATGTCGCCCCATGTGTCAATGCACGTCACGCGCTCTACTCGCTGCGCGAACCAGATCGCCGAGCAGCCGTAGCACGTGCCAATCTCCAGCACAGTGCGGATGTCGTGCTTCGCGATCAGCTCGGCCAGCTTCTCGCGCACGTGCGGGTACAGCCACGCGTCCATCGGTTCGCCGTAGTGCCAGGGCGTAAGCGGTAGGTGCTTCAAGGTCTCACCCAGTACCAAAACGGCCCCACGTGCTGCGCATCTGGCAGCAACTTGTTGACGGCCTCAATGACGCCGAATGCCGGCGTCTTACCATCGGACTCATAGCGCACGGAGTAATCGTCTCCACATAAACAAACCCGGGCCTTGTCTTGGTAAATCTCGATGTCGCGGCACACCGAGCGGTAATCGTGGCGCGCATCCAGATACACCAGGTCAGCCACTGGCACCTCGCCGTGGACATAGTGCGAGTCGCCTTTGATCGGCGTGATCTTGTGCCACACGCCCGAGCGCATTACGTTGTCGCGGAACAGCGGGAAGAAATCGCGCGGCAAGTCCCACCGGCGCAGCGTGCCGACGAGATTGTTTTCCGACTCGTAAGTGGCACCTTCGAACCAGGTATCGACGCAGTGGACGCTGTTCACGCGCTGGGCGAACCACACAGCGGACAGTCCAAGGAACGAGCCGACCTCGACAACGGTTCTGATTTTGTGAAACCCCAGCAGCGTGTCCAACTGCGCCCGGTTATCGTCGCCGAACCAACCGGGTATAGGGTACTTCTCGAACGGATTCACTTATTTCATCCTCGACTTTCCCGGCGCGAAGCCGTGCCCTTCCGGCCAGTGGCCATGTTTCTCCGCGAACAGCCGCTCGTGAATCGTCACATCGTGCGGGTGCTCGGGATCGTGACGAAACGTGGATTTGAGACCGGTCGATTCGGGCAGATGATCGACTAGCACGCCATCGTACACGCCGAGCTTCAGTCCGGACTGACGGATGCGCAGCGAGTAATCGTCGTCTTCGAGCCCGTAGCCTCTGGCGCCGGGACCGCCGGCGTTGACACCGAAGCGCTCGTCGAGCAGCCCAACGCGATCTATGGTCGAGCGCGGAATGTAGACGCACGCGAACACGAGCATGGTGTGCTCTTCGGCGAGTCCGCTGCGACCACGATTCACGAGGTTCAGCGTGCCAACTGACCCGTGCGTGAAGCTCGGACAGATCGCGCCGTACGGGTAGTTGAATAGTTGCGTGCGGGCGATCTGGTCGCGCAAGATCGAAAAACCTTTTGACGTCCTCAGTAGCGCGTCGTCGTTGCAGATCACCACGTCGTCAGTGCCGGACGCGCGGATGCCCTGATTGACTGCGCGTGCGAACACAAAAGGCTCCATTCCTTTGGCCACTTCGACATCGCCGATCAAACGGAAGTAAGTCTGCCAGTCGCACGTAAGACCATCATCCACCACAATCACCCTGCACGTCTCGCCCATCTCGCGGATCTGCCGCACGCACACGGATAGGTTGGCGACATTACGACTCGGGATAATTACGGAGTAACCCATCCTATTTCACGCACTCCAGGACCGCCGTGAACTTATAGACTTCGCAGCGCACGTAGTTCATCGCGCCGAGTACGGCCGGTGGCCCCGCGTTCTCTGTGTACTTTCGCTCGGTGACGCTCAACGCCTCGAACCGCGCCGTGATGCCGTACGCCTGGGCGAACCGCTTGTGCGCCGGCGAGCCGTCGGCGAAGTATTGCAGTCCGTTCGGCGTCCAGGGTGTGACGTGTGTGGGATCCTGCCACTGACCCGCGCCCTTCGCCGCGTCGGGGCACTCCATGGTCAGAATGCCGCCGGGCTTGAGCACGCGGTGCGCCTCGCACATCACGTGGATGCGCCCAGACCAGTGGCGAACAGTCTCGCTTCCTCGCGGATCGCCGTCATTACATCGCGTGCAGTTATCCGCGTAACCATGAAGACAATCGCCGACGTGCTCGAACACGTCTGCCGCGTAGATCTCATCCACGCTGGAGTCTTCCCACGGCCAGGGCAGCGCGAGGTCGGCGCGCTCAAATTTGGCGGTCGCAATGGGCACGCCGGAAGTGCTCTGCGTCGGCGCGACCAGGTCCACGTTCACCCACTCGCCGCCGCGCATGTCCGTTGAACAGCCAAGATTCAATCTCACAGCTTCATCGCCCTTTCGCAGTACGCGTCAAACTCGGGTGCACGTCGCCACACGTCGGGGTTGCGCAGCATGACCGCACGGTCGTAGCCCTCGGTGTTGCTGGCGTGGATGCCGCACACCATGCGCGGTTCACACGGTTCAGCGGGCTTTATGCCGGCGTACTGCCCTGTCGCACCGCTGAACTTCATCGCCGCTCGACCTTCTGAACTCGACACACTCAGACACTCGCGGCTCACCAGCTCCGTCCGCATCCACCGTGTATCCTCGTGCGGCGCGTCGTCGAAGGGCTGCTGCTCCCACAGCTCGCGCCTGTATAGTAGGCTCGCGCCCGCCGCCCAGTTCGCCTGGTGGTTGCGGCAGAGCCACGCTTCACCGAGGTTCTCGCAGCCGGGGGCGGGCGTTTGCCATTCGCCTTTGATGTGCGCGTTGAAATTGCGCGTGTCCCAGAACAGCAACTCGCGGTACCCGACGCACATCTTGCCGGACGCCTCCAGCAACGCGACTTGCTCTTCCAGACGACGCGGGTGCGAAACATCGTCGGAGTCCCAGTGGGCGATGATATCGGCGCGTGTGTCACTGGTGGTGTAGTGAGCCAGCGCGTATTTATTTGCCGCGTTACGTAGTTTGCCGATTGTGGCTCCGTGAAATGCTTCGCGATCCGGCCGAGGCTCAGAGATGCCCCACTTTTCTATCGCGTCTTTGTACTCTTGAGCGCGCAAAACCGGCCATTCCTCGCCAGTGTTCCAGATCAGCAGTCGCTTGCGCTCGTAAGTCTGCGCGCGGAAGCTCGCAATCGCACGCTTGACCATCTCCGGTCGCCCGTTCACCAGCATCACCGCGCACACTGTCGATTGGCTCATTGGCCGCTCCTGATCTTTGCGGCGATGCGCGCCTTAATGAGCGCGCCCCCGCGGCAACGCTCGCAATTGCACTCCGTGATTTCCTCCGCAATCTTCGCGCAACGCTCGCGCTCAGCGAACACCGCTATTTCCACCGCCTTGTTAAGTGCCCCAGTTGAGTAAGTCAGGTACTTCTGCTCGCCTGGTGCTTGTCCCGTTTCGCTCATCGCGTTTTCCACCTCTCGCGGTAGATCGCGTACGCGTCCTGCAAGCCCTCGCCATGCAGTTGCAGCGCTTGGCCAGCCATCTCGATCAGTCGCCCGATCATCTGCGCACCGGCGGGCACGATCAGCGTGGCGACCAGAAAGGCGAACAGTGCGGCGTAAAATGCGTACGGCATCACTTCGCCGCCTTTCGATCGACGTGCTTGCGGTCGTGCTCCTCGACGCCAGCTTGCGCTATCACGGCTCGCTCAACCCACAGCCGCAACAGCAGACCCGATTTGGCTGTCGCCACTTTGGCCGCCATGTACGCGTCGTCGGAAATCATGACGCTCAGTAATTTCATGAGTCCAATAATGCCCTAAACACTTACAAGATTGCAATGGCCACATTGCAGGAAAAGTACCACGCGTTATACCGCTATAAGTTTTTGTCATTTGACCGCTCGAGACGCGCGCCGATATAATCGCGGGTTCGCGCGCATCAACCCCGGAGATTTAATACTGTCTGGTCTTTTCTCCGGCGCACACCGCCGACGCGACCAGCGAGCTGTGCTTCGTCCCGTTAGACCGGCGATATCTGGTATCTCGCGGAACCCATCTGAATGACCTGTTCGCGAGGCACGCATTTGCAAAACGCCATTACCTCGGCCTCGGCGCGATCTGGCGATGCGATGCCACGTTTGCGCGCGTCTTCCTTCGGCTCGACCTGGATCTGTCCGCGTGAGAGCTCGCGGTACTCGACCGCCGAGAGTTGCGCTTTGACATCCTCATCGATCGCGCCTGGCATGTGCGAAACGTAATCGATTTTGTGGCAATCGCGCAGGCGGAAATACGCTTCCGCTTTCGCGTTCAGGAACTGCTCGGAATCCATCGGGACCGCGCCAGCCTTGAATCCGCGCACGTCGAAACGCTGGTCTGCCAAGTGCAGTGCGATGCCGTGGCCGACGCCGACCGTGTCTACCACCACTGGCCCGAGTGCATAGCCGAAGCGCTTCAAAGCGTGCAACCAGGCGACCAGCGACCCACGCGGGTCTGCCTCGCTCCAAGCGCCGCGGTCCAGCACTATGCCATTTACGCGGGCACAGGCCGCCGTTTCGTCGTCGCCGCCCGCCGCAACGTCTACACCCACCTGGATAAGGCAGCCCTTAGAGCGCCTTATTTCCTCTTCCGTGGGTTCTCGGTCGGCTCGCTCTATCCAGGCGAGCGAAAATACTGCCCACTGGCCCTGCGTCGGGAATTCGCCCATCACGCGCGATTGGAAGCGGGGATTCTGCGGTCCCCACTTGAAATACATTTCCTTGACCCAGCGGCGCCGGGTGAGCCACGGAAAGGGCGCGTAGTCCAGCGCCTCATCGGGCAGCGCTAGCAGCTCGTCGAGCGTCAAGCCTTGCAGGTTCGGTGTGTCGAATGCGGAGATCGTGATGCACTGGTGACCAGGAGTTGCGCGGAACTTCGCGAAATCATCGAACACTGGGCCGCTCGGCACAGTCGGATTGCAGAGCTTGACCACACTCACATCGCCGGCGGATCGGATTCCCTCGATGGCATCGTACACATCGGGGCCGACTCCGATGGCCTCATCGATGATGATCACGACGCGCTTGCCGTGGTAGCCCTGAGCATTGACACCTTTCGCGCTGCTGAAGCCCTGCGCGTAACACTTCGGCGAGATCTCCCATCGCGTGGTCGTCGGGATCGGCACGCGGTACGGCAACTTATCGATTGCCTCGATCACTTCGCCCCACCCGGTTTTGACCTGGCGCAACGTCGGTGCCATCCAGAGGACGACGATTTCATCGTTTCCAGTGCATTGGTATGGCACCATTCCCGAGACGACGAAGGTCTTCCCTGAGCCGTGGCAGCCTTTTATCGAGACGCTACGCTTGCTTGCGATCGCGCGACAAATCTGCTGTTGCTTGTCCCACAGGCGGCGGCGCAGGAACTTGTGCTGGAAGGTTACCGGGTCAAGCATCGGGGATGGCTTGCATGTACGCGCGGACGCTGGCAAGATCGAGCCACTCGCGGTCATTACCCTCGCCATCCACGAAGCGCTGCTCGATGCTGCGTTTCTTCGGGTGAATATATTGCAAGATCTCGGCGGCCGCGCGAAGTCGGATGCCGGAATCTTCCTTCGGGTCGCTGTAGAGATCGATCAACACATCAGCCGGATCGGCGTTGCGCTCAGCCACACGCGCGGCGATGGTTGCCTTGTTTCCAGTGCCTTTCTTGCGGCCGGAATTCGGCGGTTTGGGGGTGCCGGGTTGAAATAACTGCTTTGGCAAAGTGTCCGCTATCTGTCCGCTATCCTACCGCAAACCGCGTCATTTGCGAAGAGCACGCAGGTTTTTCGCAGTCTCTCGATGCGGATTGACCGGAACTGAGGACGGCTGCCGGTGGATAGCCAGTATTCGACAAATCCATCGTGCGTTCCGGCTGGGATAATGCGCTCGATTGTGATCCGCGATCCGTTGCGACGCTGCCAAACTTGGCCAGCTTTCACCTGTTGAGCCTTCACCCGCGCCCCCTGGCTTCGCGCAGCCGGCGCTTGTGCGCTCTACATGTCGGGTTGCGGCGCAGTTTGCATGCGTCCGCGCGGGGTTTGTCGAGATACCAGATTCCCATCTCGCGGCAGTAGCGCACGTACCGGCGATACACGCTCATGCTTTCCTCGCTTCGCGCTTGCATCGCTTGCACGGCACTCCGCGCTCGACTGCCTTGCCGCACTTGCCACAGATGGCCATTTGACGTTTCATGCTTTACTCCGTTCAGCCGCGGCGAATCGCGGCGCGCTCGTGGTACCGTCGCAGGTTCGCGGCGTTCTTAGCCTCACGGTGGCGCTCGTACCAGCGGCGCCAGCGGTTACGCACTTTGTGCGGATTCTCGCGAGTCCAGCGTCTTGGTGTCATAATTTTCCGTCCGATCCACTCGCATATCCGCGATGCGATTTCCGCCCCCGCGAAATCTTCCGCACCTGGCCCGGGCCTCCGTGGTCAACGCCACTCACGTGATAATCGCAGCCGCGCTGCATGTGGACCTTGTTGCCCCACCGGCCAGCCACGTCGACACCACCGGGCCCCCAGTAGCCTTCGTCGTGCGGCTCGACGCCGTGCAGCGCGACGTACTCAGCGCGCGTCACGATTTCACCTTCGCTTTCCCGCACTCACGCTCGTGCTCTTCGGTCGCCTTGAGCGATTCGGCCAGCGTCCGGCGTTCGAACCGCGCCAGGCAGCGGCGGCAGAACGTCTCGTAGGTCTCGCGCTCCCTCATGCTCCCTGCCTTTCGCGCTCTGTGCGCCAGCCGCCTTCGGCCCGGATCCGCTCTACCAGTTCGCGATGGTTCGCCAGGTTGTATTCGCGGGCGCTCGGCAACCCGTCGCGGCGCGGACCTTGCCAGTATTCTCGGTCTCCCATTCCACGACCGTCGCCCTCGGTGTAAAAAAACATATCGCGAATTGTCTGCTCACGGAGGGCCTGTTTTTGCGTTTTGTTTCCGTGACGGTGCATGAGTTGCGCCACTAGGTCGGAGGACCAATTCGGATCGGCGGGTCCGTATATGCGCTCCCACTCCGCGTGCTTGTTGCCCTCTTTCGCCTGGCGTATCTTGTCGCGCATCGAGAGCGCCACGCCGCGGAGATCGTACGGCGTAGGACACCAGGAACTCGATGACATGCATTCGTCCACGATCGCGGACATCGTGATTCCGGTTTCCTGCGCCCACCGTTGCAACGCATTCGCCAGCGCTTCGACGCCAGCGCGGTCTTTCGGAAAGTTGCTGCAGGCAGAGAACGCCTGGATAAGTTCGATTGCCGGCTTCTCTTGGACACTAGCTTCATTTTTACGTCTCGTGTGACTTGCCATTCTTGTTTTCCTTTCCCCATGTGAGCATGATCTGAGGTACTCGATTCAGCAGCAGTCCGGGTCCGTGGCGGTTTTTCCCGGTGTGCTTGTCGTAACTCTCTTTCACGGCCGCCGCCATGTCCTCGTCATCTATCGGCTCCATGTCGCCACCGGATATACAGTGCTGCATGGTGGCCTGGACCAGCCGCAAGATGAAAAAGTCGTCCACAGCCGGATCGTGTTTCCGGATTTCTGCTGCTGTTAGCGGCCATTCGGACTGCGACAGCGGAGGTGGAAGTTCGCGCGGAATCGCGGGCAGAGGCAGTGGCTCTGGCAATGGCACAGGCTCAGGCAGAGCACCCACAATGATCTGATCATGAGGACGTTTGGGCATCACTTCCGGCGTATCTCCATGATTCGATTGAATCGGAGTTTTCCCAAGTCGGTTGAGCCTCAGTCGTACCGTCTTATCGGCGTGCTCGCTCCACCCGTGCACCACCAACCTTGCGACCGAGTGCCGGTCCACCCACCCGGTAGTGGTGAGTGCATCGACCAGCTTGGACACCGATGCTCCCCAGTCCAATGCGGCCGCTATGCGTTTGTCCGAATACTTACCGATGTCGCCCTCTGGCGCGTACTGAGCCGCGAAATGGAAGAGCATTTCCAGGAGGCCGACGGCATGAGCTCGACGGATACCGAGAGCCTCAGCCAGGGCGAAGGTTTTGGGATGGTTCGGGCCGCCGCGTTTCAATGCGCAGCCTCACGTGATTTGAATTTATTCATTTCATCTCCTGAACGAGATGACCGGGCGGGTTGCGGTGTTCAGCCCGCAACCGCTGCCCCGGTTTTCGTATCCCTTGTGGATGCATCCATTTTACCGCGCTCTCGCCGCGGCATCAAGGGATTTCAGCGCCGCGCGGTAAGCCTCGTTCGGACTGGCGCCGGCGAGGATCAGCGGAATCGCGATGTGGTCGAGCGCACGTGCCAGCGCGCAGGTTCGCTCTTTCTCGGCGTTCGTCATGGCTTGAACACCCGTGCAATGTAACTCGCCAGAGGAAAGGGAATCTTCGCGATTTGGGCGCTTACTGCCTTGCGAGAGTCAGAGCCTTTCTGCTTGACGTCGTTAATTGGGTTCTGCCCAGTACCTGATTCCGTGTTGTGCGCCACGTCGAACCAGGAGCCTCCGGTATTCTTTGATCCTGCTAGTTCCAGGGCGGCCGCCACGCTCTCTTCGTGCTCTGCCCCGTGGAATGACGGTGACTGGATGCCGTACTTTTCGGGGAAGTGGAAATTCCGGCCGGCCTGTTTCCGAGTTCGCCGCGCTGCCTTCACTGTTTGCCCAAACTGCGGACGCCCTGCGACTACCTGACCACCGACCATCGCCACATCGCCCCAAAAGTAGAAGCTTCCGAAGTTTGCTTGCGCTCTGCCAATCCACGGTTGGGCACCCTTTACGTTCTCGACTACCATCGGGATGTATCTGTCGGCCGCTTCGCCCGCCTCCCGTTGGATTCGAAAGCAGGCGTCAAAGAGGGCCTTCAGTTCGAGGATGGTGCGTGAACCGACGTACCCTTCGGGAAACGCACCTTTTCCTCTCAGAGCCCCCTCAATCTGCTTCGCTCGACTCCACGGCATCGCCATGTACGAGTATTCTTGGCAGGGTGGGGAAGCTACGATGCAATCGGCATTACGGAATTGCTTGCCGTCCAGCGTGACCACGTCTTGGATCACGAGTTGCGCGGGGTAGCGTTGTTCGCCGTACACGTGACGCACGATGTCGAATCCCACCACGTCCCAGCCTTCAGAAAGGAATCCTTCAGACCAGCCACCCAAGCCCGCAAAGAGATCAATGCAGAGCGGCTTACTCACCGATCACCCCCGCGACCATTTTCACATCGCTGTGAACATGGTCCCGGACCGCCTCAGCGACCCGCGCCGCGAAGCGCTCGTTCAGCCGCGCGAACAGGGGCGCCTGTTTGCGGGCCACCTCAGACATCACGCCGCCGAGTGCGCACGCCTGCATACTTCCCCAGCCTCCGTGGGGCCTAGCTAGTGGATCGGGCGCAGCAACGGGCCGCTCTCGCTTCTCGGGCATGTGGGAACCGGCCGCGATGCGTCGGTCGCGCTCACGGTGCTTGCACGTCGAGCAGCGTCCGCACTCGCAACTGAGTCGTGAATTGGGAGTTCCTTTAGCGCGTGGCAATGAGCTGCTCCTGCACTGAGACCATCTCCAGTATCGATATGTAGATCTCGACGCGCGGTTCACCGAGTAACCTGCGGCTGCCGTCCCAGTCGCAAATCTGGCGGTCGTCCTTGATGATACTGGCCTCTTGTAACATGTCCCCAACCGCTTCGAGTAAGTTGGATAAGTCGGGGCAGTCCAGGCGCATAAGTCCCTCTTTGGTGGGCGCTAAGTAGAATACCGCCTCGACGCCGATGGGATGCACGATAGGGAGCTCGACGCCGGCGTTTAGCAGATGTACCTTGATTCCCATGCATTGCTTGATAGCGTCGGCTTCCCAATCGCAATAAGCCTGGGACGGTAGCACCTTCGGAAACCCGCCGCGCTTGCCGCACACTCGGCACATGGGACCGATGTTCACCACGCGCGGCGAGTTCTTTTTACTGCGGGGCGCGCCGCGGATGACGAACCCCGGAACATCACTTGCCATTTGCGAGCCGTCGCGCTAGTGCGGCTGTCAGCCGCACGTCCACCAGGGCATCATGCGCCCCATCCACGGCGATGCCTCCCTCGAATAGTTGCCCCTGGCGCGGTCGCAAGGACAGCGTGATGACTTCCGGCAGTCCCTTGAGAATCTCGTGCAGTTCCTCCGCGCGCACCGTCACATGCACCGAGAATTCGAGGGTGAATTGCTGCTCATCGCGGAGCGCGTGAAAGGCGTAGAACACATCGGGGAAGAATGAACTTAGTCCGCCCTCCACGCCCGGTACTGGCACGATAAGCTCGATGTCTTTGAGTTTGTGTGTCAGGTCCACGCGCTTAGTATCATTGTCGTAAATTCCGCCGCATTTGAGTTGATCGGCGAGTAACCTTGGTAACATCGCGGATACCGTGAAGTTTACCTTCAGTCCGTCTTTCTTCGTGCGCCGGTGTGTCCACTCTTCAATGGACGCGCTTTCGATTGTCAGTTGCTCGTTGAGTTGTTCCACGTTACTCCTTAACTTCGATTTTTGGTGTAAGTTCGTTGCGCGTGGCCTGTCGGTGAATCACGCCGAGGATCTCCAACACGCCGCGCTGCTGCGCTGGAGTCAGATCGGCGAACGTGTCGTACACGGCGTCGAGTGTGGATCGGCGCGGGATGCCGGCGTCTTTGCGCTTGCGCCGGGCGATGCCGGAAATGGGTGGTAGCGTCAGCTCGGCCATCAGTTGACCACCTTCCCATCCGAGAACGCCGCGCGGCACTCGTCGAAAGAGCACCCGGCGTCGAGCAGCTCTGTGATGATGTCCGCGTCCTCAGCGGACTGCTGCGCCATCGCGATTACGAGCGCGGCGTCCTGCTGCGCGGCAAATTGAATTGTGGGGGACTCGGACAGCTTCCTGCTGGCTTCCATACCTATTTGGCTTCGGCCTCCTAGTTGGCCGGTCTCCATCTGCGCAGCACCCGAGAGCAAGGGCACCCCGTCTATCCGTGAGTGTTCAGTTTCCTGGCCATTTCGGCCCCCCACAAAGTCTATCGGCATAGCAAATCCTTAGCCTCTTGCAAGGCTCCCATAGCTTCGTTGATGTGGCGCAAGCGCAGCGCGTTGCGGAACTCGCCAGCAGCGTCCGGCACCGTGGTTGCTGTCATCGCGCGTCGGGCCCGTGCGCTGGCCTCCTCGGCCTCGTACAGCCAATCGCGCCAGTCGCGGCGGTCCTCGCGGTCGGGACCGGCATTGCTCGTCTGGTCTGGAATCTTCATATTCCAGCCTCCTTGGCGTAACTCGCCAACGGGCGAATGGCCCCGAGAAACGCGTACATGGATTCTCCAGACCCGTTGTCGGCCAGATCGTATAGCGCCCTGGCTATATCGGCGGTGTCCGTCGCGTCCAGAGCCCGTGCTGCCTCGCTTATCATCTGCCTGAGTTTCATCGCCACTCCTTGCCGTCCCACGTCAGGCGCACCTTGACCCACACGCCGTTGACCTGGCGGTTAGCCACGTAGCTGTCGCCGACCTGCGGCTCGGGCGCGTTGATCCGGCCCGCGCTCGAAAACCCCGCCATGAATTCCTGTGCCGTCATGTCTCGATAATGATTCATTACCGCGCTCCCGTGCGGAAAATCTGCGAAATGTTCTGTTTTCAGAACAAACAAGCATTCTGGTCAGTTTGACAAAAAGAGCAGGTTGCATGTTCTCTAAGCCAGTCAACAACTTACGTCCTCATCTCTCGCGGGGCACTCATCGACCTCTGGCGCTTCGGGCCGCGACAGGTACTCGATCACCAGGGCGCGGGTTACGTCGGACACGTGCCACTGCTCGCCGCGCTTCGGGTAGCCGCGCCCGGTCAACTGTGCGGACAGGCGCGCGGCCATGTTCCACTCGTGGTCGGAGAACTGCCGCGCCTCATCCGCGCCGCCTTTGAGCTCGCGGATCGCCTCGGCGAGTCGGCGCGCTTTCACGCGCCGGCCCGATATCAAGTCCAGCGTCGGTGCTCACTCGATGCTCCCGAGCGCGTCCTGAGTTTCGCGCAATTCCTCGATGAGCGAAGCGTGGTCTTCGGATAGCGCTTCGAATGCCCTCGCTAATTCCTCACGGGTATCAGTGAGCGCCTGGATTGAGTCCATGTCGGGTTCGTCGGAGTCCTCCATCTCGCACAGGTGACTGGCCATGTGCATGTCGGCATCGTCGATAGCATCGGATAGTTTTCGCAGGCGCGCGGATCTCTCGATAAGGATGGCTTCGGATGTCACACCGCACCTCCGATCCCGCTGGCCATGAATTCTTCGAACGCCGCGTGACTGGCCGCTGTGCGCTGCTGCGCAGTCACACGCTCGCGCCGGAGCTCGCCGTATTCCTGCACCAGCTTAGCGCGAGTGGCCAGCATGACATCGACGAACGACCGGACGCACGCGGATAGATCCTTGATAAATTCCTCGTCGCGGTACGCGCGAATGATGACCGATGGCAGCCCAGGGTAGAAGCTGTGGATGTCACACCATTCGCGCTCAGACACCCATAGCTGGCCCTGTACCTGGGTGATGTGCTTCTCATCGAGAGCGCGGTTGACCATGTGGCCCACGTGTGTCGGCGCGGCCGGTGCCTTGCCTTCATACAGCCCCACATCGCCTATTAGCCGATCCGGAGATGCTCCGATCATTCCATCGTCCGTGGTGATAAATCCGACTGTGGACGCGTCCACTGCCTGCAGAAATTCGTATGCCTGCACGGCCTTCGGCTCCAAGGCTTTTCCGCGCTCCATCCAGCCGCCCTCAAACGATTCCAGCTCCGCTCCGGTCATCCACTCAGCCAAGAGGTGATTGAGATACTTCGGCGCGGAATCGGATAGCTTACGTTTCTTGGGAGTCATGATGAGGTGGAATTCGCTGGCCGTTGGGATTCCAAGTCTGAGATCGTGCCAGGCCGGAGACCCTTGCTCCACGTGCGATATCTTCATTTTCCGCCGCCTCTTTGTCGATACGTGTCCATGAGCCTCTGGTGGACATCGGCGTACTTGCGCTGCTGGATTCCGCTGATAGTCCCAGCTTCAGCCATTTTCCAGAATCGCTCCATCTGCGGTGGCGTGAGGTTGAGCCCGTCGAGCATCTCCTGGAGCTTCATGCACTGCTCTTGGTTGATCGGGTCCGCGCTGTTGCCGTCGTCGTCGGCACCCACTGTCACGATATTCCACACCGCCAGCGTGAGATACCGGCGCGAGTAAGATTCGCCGCTGCCCTCAGCCTGGATGTCGTTGCGCCCGGGGCCCGGGTCTGCTCGGCAGACACGCTCTGATATCGTCGAGTGCCCCGCGCGGTGCGTGAGGCGTAGAGTCATGATCGACTTGTTCTCGGCGCTTCGCGTCGAGAATGATCGCGCGAAGCCGTGGCGCGTCTCCACCGGCCGGATAGCGGCGTCCACGTCCTCATACGTGGCGTACATGATGGTGCCCTTGTCGCCCATCTTCTTAGCGCCCCGCTTGGCCACGCGCGGCATATCCATCATTGCCGCGGCAAAGTCCACGTTGTAGGACTTTTCGGCTTCGCGGGCCTCCATGCGCTCCTGGAGCCCGATCAGAGCCGAGATGCGGTCAATCGGGATGCTCGGGTCGCGCGCGATCGCGGCGATCATCTCCATCGGCGTGGGCTGCCGCTGCGCATCCAGCGCACGCTCCATCTGCTGCTGTGTGCCGGCGGGGATGCCGGCGGGGATGAGGTCAGCGGGCATCAGACACCTCGCGGTATTTAGTAACTGTCACATCGTACGGGAAAACCTGCACGATCTTGGCTGATCCGTCAGCCAGTCCGTTTGTTTCGCCATCGGCGGACCTGCGGTACTTGGCTCGCCAGAATGTTTGGTCGGCAGCTCGAAGAAACACCTCCGTGACGTAGGCTCCGTGACGCCACGTAGCATCGTCCTCGCGGTAGACGCTGGCGAGCCCTTCCTCGTCTACCATCTGCGCGCACGTTGGCTTATCCACGGAGCACCTCGCAATCCGCCTGTCCCATGGCGTACGCGCCGTCCTCGCGCTCGGCATCGATCTGCGCATCAGACTTTGGCAGCTGTGGCGCACTGGCTAGGCAGTCGATAATCTGGCGCCGGTGCGCGTCGGTAATGACCATGCGGACGCCGGCCATCTCGACGCGGTAGTACGCGGGCATGTCGCTGTGAGCCTCTACGGCTTCGATGCTGATCGGGAATTTCGCCGGTGCGTACGAATGCACCATGTGAATGGAAACGTCTAGTAGTGCCATGTGAATCTCCTCTGAGTTTATCGGGCGTTGCGTAGCCCGTGTCCCGAGTACCACCCCGGACGCTCCGCTGATCACGGAGGGCTGAGTGCCGAGGCAATCAGCGGAGCTCGGGGAATTGTCTGTTGTCCATCCGGATGCAGGCTGCGACATATTCTGACTCTGTAACCACATGCTGCACGAGTTGTCCGCGGAATTGGCCATCGTGAGGGTAAATCTCGATGATCTTTCCCGGCAAGCAGGTTGTGTCTCCGTGACAAAGTTCACTGACGATAAATCCTATCGCCGCTTCGCGCTCTGTGAATGCTTTCGCTGTGCTCATTTTTTTCTCCTGTCAGTTGGTGGCTGACAAACACAGTATGCAGGAGATCGATTGAGCGGTGGAGAAAATCCTGAAAATGTTCCGGAAACAGAACAAGGACTTGCCGTCCCTCCCCCGAGTGACAAGCAAGCCCTTGCGATTCAGCTATTTATATGAGGCTACTATTTCCCGCGCAATTTGGCAAGCGCGGCGGAATTTGCGTTCGCCACGCTCAAAGCGTGCGCCAGTTTAGCCTGGTCGGTTGGCGACCACCGGTGCGTGGTGTGGCCCATGACAGCCGCGCTATTGCCGACGGTCCGCGTGGCCGCGATCCCGGCAGTGCTGGCCGGCGGCAACGATGCCAGGAATTTGGCGACATCCGCCGCGACCACGCTCACGAGCTGCGCGATAGCCTGGTACTGCGCGGGGATGTTGGGTGCCGCGATGCCAGCGAACGCGGCGAAGATCAGCGCAGTTTTCTCGGCGTCCGTGCCCGGGCCCGTCAGAATCGTGCTCGCCTGCCCGAGCGCCGAGTTGGCTGCGGCGACGTAGGTCTGCGCCGCCGTGAGGACATCCGCGGGCACGCCAGACACGGTGCCCAGGATCGGCAGTCCGACCTGGATGGCGTCGAGTGCGACCTCGAGATCTGTGACGATCTGAGTGCTTGTGCAGGCCACGAGCATGATAATCAGGATGGCCGCGATGACGGCGAAGACGACGGACAGGGAGCGCATGGCAGGATATCCTCCGCTCGCCGGATTGCGAGCGATTCCATGGCCGCGATTGCGGCCTCAACATGTTTCAACCGGGCTCTCAGATCCGCGAGAACCCGGCTGTAGGATGGGTAGATCGAGTCCATATAAGTGGTGCCGGCGGGATGGCCTCGCCGGATCACCGGGGTGCTTCTCCTGCGCTGTCTCGCTGGCCATCCAGCTTACTGCGGCCCGCAGGCACATTGTTGGTTGGGTGTGTCTTGGTTAGCTCAGGGCGATCGACGCACCAGCGGGACCGCCCGCCACGAGGTCAATCGGCTGCGAAACCGCAGTGAAAGGTCCGAGGGTCGAGCCGTCGGGGTTAGTGATCGTCGGAGTCGCTGTGATCGTCACGCCGGTCGGCAGCGGAGTCGGCAGCGGGCTGGCCGGGCTCACGGTGATTACCAGACCGGTGCTGTCCAGCGCGACCACGATGCCGGGGTCACTGGAGGTTACGTTTGTCGCCACGGTGGCACCAGCCACGGGCGCGGTGGGCTCACCGACGCTATCGACAAAGCTGATTGTCGCGGTCGCTGTGCCGTTATCGAGCAGTTGGAAGTCTCCAATTGCCGCTGCTTTCGAAAGCTTTTTCGCTTGCATGTTCGCTCCTTCGCTCAGGTTGATTTGAGCGCCGGTGATAACGTTAGTCGCCGGCTGCTCATTGAGAATTGCCAAGATCTGATCGAGCTTCGCGTTCGCGGACTCGATCTGAGATTTCAGTCCCGCGAATCCGTTTACGATCGCGGCGTAGATTGACAACAAGATGTTCATCTCGATGGCAATAGTACCACACTGGTACCGCTATCGGAATGCAGTATTGAATTTCTGGCACCGCCGCGCGACACTGCTAACCGGAGACAACATGCGACTCTACGGACTGATCATCACGGTATTCATCGCCTGGGCGATGTTCCACGCGCTGGGCATCGACATCAGCACGCTACTGCGTTAGTGCGCGATGCCGTACAGCCGCACGATGCCGCTGGCCATGGAGCCGCTCGACATCACGATGCGAAATGCGTTGACTGGCGCGCCGCCGATGTAAAAGTTGGCGAGTTGCCAGCCGATGAATCGATTGCCGCTCGCCGCGTCTACCGATGCGACCGACCCAGTGAGCGATGCATTTCCACTCGCCGGGCACATCAAGACGAGCTTGCCGTTTACCCCGAATCCAGACAGCGTGTTGACGCTGGCCTGGATGACTCCCGCATTTTGGCCGTTGTTGGAGACCGCGGCCGCCGCGCTCACGAGCCACACTCCAGCGTTATTGTCGTAGTTTGCGCCGGTGTCGTAACTGCTGCCGCCATTGGTGGAGAATAATATTTGCAGCGTCTGATTGTTAGTGGCTGCCAGCAGACTTAGTAAGTGGATTTCGTATTCGTCATACAGCGTGGGATCGAGCGACGTAAAGTCGAGTGTAGCCGATGAACTGGCAGTGATCGACTGGAGTAACACCAGATTGCCCGCGCCACCACCACCAGCAGTCCATTTGACGCCGAGGGATTGTGTGCTGTCGGCTGTCAGGATCTGCCCGTTGCTGCCCACCGGAATGCGCGCCGGAACCGTCGAGAATCCCTGCAAGTCTCCCTTGGTCGTGACACTGACTGAGATGGGGGAGCCGTTGACCTGGTAGCTTGATCCGGACGGAAGATTGACGTTGCCATGTACCTGCAGTAGCGCGCCGGATCCGTCGTCAGTCGGATTCGTGCCGATCAAAACGGCCCCAGATGCCTCTATTTCCATCGCCTCAAAAGAGCCTGTTGTGCCTGCTGCCGTGACGAAAAATCGCCATGCCGCGCCCGACTTAGAGCCAGTGAAATTGTCGCGGGAAATGCCCTGTATGACGAGCGAATTGACGAAGGCAGTCCCATTCCACCCGGCGCACCCGAAGCCTCCCATCACATCATTAGTCGCGAGCGCCGTCGGTGAGGCAATCGTGCCATCCGCCCGCCGCGCGCGGACATTGGCCGGAATGCCGTAAGCATCGTAGATGATCTCAGGGTTAGCGGTCGAGCTCACGACGTGCAGGGGTGCCGCGGGAGCAGCCGTGCCAATGCCAACCTTTTCGAGCGTCGAAACCTGCGTCCCATCGTCGGTGATTGAGGATTGCCCGAGAGTGCCCGCCGCAGAGATCTTCGGCACCACGTTGACGCTTGTGAGCGCCGATGCCCCCTTGACATATCCGGCACTGTTGGCCTGCACGTTGATCGTCTGCGGCGGTGGGCTCGATGGATTGGCACGATTGAACGACACACTGACATAGATGATGTCGGCAGCCGTGGTGGTCAGGGAGCTGGTAAAGCTGCCCGCGGACGCCACCACGTCCAGTGCACCGGCACAATCGCTCGCCGGGCCACCGCCGAGGCTGAAGCCCATCAACACTTCCGGCGCGGTCACGGTCGGTGTGATCGCGCTGGAGTCCATGCACATGCCGGTCACTACGACGTTGTTCGCGTTGGCGACGATGATCGTGGGAGGCGTGTTACTCTGCGACCCGGTTGTGTCAATCGGCCCCAGCGGATTCACGCCTGAGATTTCGCCAATCGTGATAAATTTCGAGTCATTGCATGTCACCGAACACGGCCCGGTGGCGCTCGCAATGGCCCATAGAATCGCCACGCAATTAGGGAAAAATCCAGAATTCTGCGCGAAAATTGCCTGCGTCCATGTGTTGCTTTGCGAGTCCGTCACGACCACCGGATTGCTCATCGTGTTGTGCCCCGCGATGCAGACGAGTAAGTCTCCTTGCGTCACCGTGTTGGGGAAAGCCAGTGGTGGAGTCGAGCCAAAGCCCGCGGTGCCGGATGCGAAGTTACCTCCGACAGGACTGCCAGCGCCGGTAATTGGCGTGGTGGGAGTAACTATATTGAGAGTAGCTTGCTGACGATTGATAAATTGAGTAAGTTGGGTAAGTGCATTGCCGATGTTCGCGCCGCCGAATGCTGTGTACTGCCACACGATCACATTATTGAGCAGCGTCATCTGCAGCGTGGCGATGAGGTAAGACGCACTCGGGATACCGGCGTCAGGCAGTGCGATGGTCTGCAGTTGGCCGGTCGCGAGCCCGGGCCGGAGCGTGTAGAACTGGCAGGTGGTCGCGGGCTCTCCGTACTCAGCCTCATAGCCGTTCGCGAGTGCCAGCAGATCGGCCGGCAGAATCGGATTGGTGATCGACGTGGAGTAATCGTAGTTGGCCGACGTCCCCTCGATGGCCTGGAGTTGCTGCAGGCTGCCCACGTTCGGCGCTTGCGCCACGGCTGGTGTGGCTGTCAGGTAGGACACCACTAGGGTGTCAGTCGCGGCGAGAACCGTTCCGCTGGCGTCCTGCGTAATCGCTGTCGATCCCTGCGACCAATACCATTGTTTGCCGCTGTCCACGCCGAGAATGCCGACGGTCTGCGAGGCAGTGTTGAGAGTTATCGTTGGCGCGGCCCCAATATCCAAGGGCGTGTTGAATACGGTCGTAGTTCCGTCGCCGTTGAATTTCGCGTTGAGCGCGTTCAGCAACGTGCTCTGGCCAATGAAATACACGTTGTTCGCGAGCTGGTTCGCCGACACCACGATGCTCTGCAGATACGGAGTATCTCCCGCAAATAAGTCAGAGCCGTCCGAAACATTCCACGGCGCGGCGGTCGCAACGCGAGTAGCCAGAATGAAGTTTCGCCACGCGTCGGTAGTCCAGTAATACGCGCTGGTGGCTGTCGTGAGAGCGCTCACCACCTGGTCGAGCAACTGCCCGATGTTCGCACCCACCGCGCATGCAATCGTGATCTGCGGGAGTCCAGTCGGCGCAGTTACGGACACGCCGTCATCGCTGAGATAGTCCAGCACGATGGTCCGAAACGCAACGTCGCCATCGACATTTGTCAGGACCTGCGGGATGGCCGGTGGAACGACCCGGCGCTTCGCGAGACCTTGCCACGATGCGCAAGTGGCGCTCCAGCAGTACGGCGTGCCTGGGACGCCCGGTTGACTCGATGTGGTCAGAGTATCGATGTATCCGCCGAACACATCGCCGGTGACGCTGCTGAAGAGATACACCGGTTGCCCGCGCTTGATTGACCCGAATCGATCGATGTACGGATTGTCGTTTCCGATAGCGCCGCCGAGCGAGTTGAGAACCGAGAATTGGAGCGTGTCCGCGGTGCCAGGCGCGATGCTTGAATTCCACTGAAACTGCGTCGGAACGTTGGCCTGGTCGCTCGCGAACGGGCACGGGCGATACAAGATGACCGTTGCAAATCCGGTATTCCAAATTCCGGTCGTGGGCGCGGCCGCCAAAGTCACTTGCGTCGGGCTCACGTACGCCGCGATGGTCGTGTGGAAGAGCGCGCCCTGCACGAAGTACGGCGCGGGCATGAGTGCGTCCACCGGACCGCCGCCGACGATAGCGATGGGCATGCCGACATCGGAAGGGAGAAACGTCACGCCGGGATTCGGTGCGTAGACGGTACCGAATGAAACCATATCGAGCGTGGTCGAACTCGCTGTGGCGCGGCCAGTCGCGCAGATCCCCAGGTACAGCGTAAGCGTGTCAGCATTCAGTGACGGCGTGTAACTCATCGCGTGATCCGTGCCCCATTCGTGAATAATTGCTGTGTGACTTGCGCCACGACTACTTGCGCCATCTGCTGAGGATTTAGTCCCATCGCGCCGCGCGCATCGATCGACACGTTGACCGTCGTCGTTCCCGCGCCCCCTCCAGTGGACGTTGGGCCTCCAACTGGGTTGTAGTTAGGCAGGTTCGCAATCGGCTGATATGGCAAGTTTGCTGACGTGGCAGGAGTTCCGTTCGGAGTAAGTCCGACCTGAGCCAGTAACGATTGGAGTTGATTCTCCTGCGCCTGCGTTAGCCCGCCTCCGCCGCCCTTAATAAACGCGTCCTCTAAGCTCTTGATCTGTGCTGAGATTGCCGCGTCGCTCGCAGGCAGCGTGGCCAGGGCCGCCTCCACAGCTTGAGCGGCGGATATAGATAAGGCGGTGCCTACCGAGGGGTCGGAAGGAAATAGGTTGGTGATGGCGCCGCCAGCAGCCGCCGTGCCACCCCCGCCAGTAGAATTTAGTGACGTTCCTTCTAGGCCAGTTCCAGAACTGGCGCTGCCGGGAGTTCCACTAACGATAACTGCGCCAGCGGCCGCAGTTCCGCCCCCCCCTGTAGAATTCAAGGACGTGCCTTGGAGAAGCGGTCCCAAGGTCGCGGCGACGGTCAGGAGTGATCCGGCGGCAGAAGATAATTGACCAGCCGCGCTCATCGTATCGCCCGCCGCATCGCTCGTTGCGTTGGCTGCGTCCGTAGTTGCGCCAGCCGCCGTAGCGAGTGAACTACCGCTATCGCTGGGCGTCAATGCCGTACCCGCGCTGCCTGTCGCCACTCCGCTTGCATCCACAGCCCACACTTCGCCAGCTGCCTGGTGAGCCGTTACTGCTGGGTAAGATCCGCCGTCCACTGCGCTGGTGCCCGATCCGCTGGTGGTCGCGACGGGAGGAGATGAACTTCCGCTGGTGGTCCCCGTGCTGCTACCACCGCTGCCATTGTTCCACGTGCCACTAGCAGACAGGCCAGCTTGATTCAGCAGTGTCTGGAGTTGGCTCGCTTGCGATGTCGTAAGTCCGTTGCCGTTGAGGACGATGTCCTCAAGCTGGTCTATCTGCTCAGCGAGCGCGCTTGTTGCGCCACCGCCGGACAGAGCATTCAGAGCGTTTACCACTGCCTGCGCTGCCGCTACCGGATCTGTAATCGCAGATACTCCACCCGCGCCCGATGCCGTTGTTGTTGCGACGGTGCTAGTCGATCCGCTGCCCGAGTATGTGGAGTTAAGCGGCTGTGGAGTTGTGCTCGTGG
>Ga0209330_1000104_pt1 | contig 40910 bp, 37 predicted proteins | sample JacPinW_OM2H0_O3_FD_187969 | JGI IMG/M metagenome (GOLD analysis project Ga0209330, IMG submission 187969) | Forest soil microbial communities from Algoma, Ontario, Canada - Jack Pine, Ontario site 1_JW_OM2H0_O3 (SPAdes) (version 2) | ecosystem: Environmental > Terrestrial > Soil > Boreal... | reverse complement strand
ATCAAACGGCAACGCTGCAATCGAATGGATGATTCCGCGAGTCGGCGCGATGCATGACTTGGCCTGTGCACGTGCTCCACCCGATCGTGCTCTAATATTTTGATGATCGTGCTCATGGCGGGCCTTCCTGGCACCGGCAAAACTACACTGGCCCGCGAATTAGCGGCGCGCACCGCTGGGCGCGTGCTCAGCAAGGACGAGATTCGCCATGCACTTTTTTTGGTGCAAGAAATCGAATACTCTTCGCGGCAGGATGATTTTTGTTTAGCAGCGATGCTGGAGACTGCGGGCTATCTTCTGCAGCGGAATCCGGAGCGCATTCTGTTTTTCGACGGACGGCCGTTCTCGCGGCGCTATCAGATAGACAACGTGTTGAACGCCGCCGCTTCCCTGCACCAGACCTGGCGCATCCTCGAGTGTGTGTGCACCGAAGAAGTGGCCAGGCACCGCCTTGAGGAACATTCCGCGCTCAATGCGCATTCCGCGGGCAATCGAAACTCCCAACTTTACCTGGAGGTGCGATCCCGATTCGAGGCAATTACCTTGCCCAAAACCGTGATCGACACCGGACGACCGCTGGAGACCTGCATCCAGCAAGCGTTACTCGCAGTGGTTAGCTGACCCTGTTTCTTGGAGAACGCTTTCCGATACAATCGTGCTCGCATGCGATGGCTATGGCTACAGCGCGCAACTATGACTCGTTTCGGTCTTCTCCTGCTCGGGTATCTGGCCCTGACTGTTCCTTCACTGGGCCAGTCCTCCACTTCCTCAGACATTATCGTCGGCCCGCAAGCCCGCGCTATTCAGGAGTCGGCGATCGTCGTGGACACCCATGCCGACACGCCGCAACGCTTTCTCGACGACGGCTTCGATATCGGCTCAACTGACCCGCATGACGTTGGCCACCTCAGCCTCGACAAGGCTCAACGCGGCAATCTCGGGGCAGAGTTCTTCTCCATCTGGGTAGATCCCGAAACCAATAAGGGCCATTTTGCACAGCACACGTTCGATCTGATTGACTCCGTGTACGAGCAGGCAGCGCGCCATCCGGATCGAATGATGATGGCTTTTTCCGTGGCGGACATTGAGCGCGCTCATGGCGAACGCAAACTTGCCGCGCTTATGGGAATCGAGGGCGGCCACTCCATCGAAAACGACATGCACCTGTTGCGCAACTACTACCGGCTGGGCGTGCGCTATATGACGCTGTCGTGGTCAAACACGAATGAGTGGGCGGATTCCTCCGGCGATATCAACGACGCCAAGATACAGCACCACAACGGGCTCACTGATTTCGGTAAACAAGTCGTAGCGGAGATGAATCGGCTGGGCATGATGGTAGACATCTCTCACGTCGCGGACAAAACTTTCTGGGACGCAATCGCCACCACGAAGGCTCCGGTGATCGCGTCGCACTCCTCGGCACGCGCCCTGGTGAATGCGCCGCGCAATATGACGGACGATATGCTGCGCGCCGTCGCCAAGAACGGTGGGGTCGTGCAGGTGAACTTTTTCTCCGGCTTCCTTGATGAGGACTATCGCAAAGCGGTGGAAGCGCAGGCGCAAGATCAGGCGGTGGCGATCCAGAAATATGTTGACTCCTTGAAGGCCCAGGGCAAACCAGTCAGCTACGTTGAGGTAGACCGGATGGAACGGGCGTGGATGGCGAAGATTCCGCGGCCGCCGTTCAAAGTGTTGATTGACCACATCGATCACATCGCCAAAATTGCCGGCGTGGATCACGTCGGGCTGGGATCTGATTTCGACGGAGTCAGCGGAGCAACGCCGCGGGGGATGGACTCAGCGGCAGACTTGCCCAAAATCACGCAGGCCCTGCTTGATCGCGGATACAGCGCGGATGACATCAAGAAGGTACTCGGTGGGAACCTGCTGCGCGTTTTTCGTCAGGTCGAGACCGTAAGCCATGAGCTGCAGTCTCAGTCTCATTGATGCCGGTGCGACCTGGCTTCTCTGGCCGTCGTCTCCTGTCGTACAATGCAACGTTGCCGCAAACGATTTGTACGACATGCACATCCGAGGAGCAATCATGCGCGAGGTTTTTACAATTTCTCTTTTGCTTTCTATGACGGCGCTCACCTGGGCTCAGTCGAGTTCTCAGGCCGCGCCGCCGACGAAGCCGCCCGTGCACCATGCAGCGACCGGTCAACCTACCGCGATCATTGAAACCACCGTGGGGAACATGACGTGTACGCTGTTTCCGGACAAAGCACCCACCGGGGTGGAAAATTTTATCGGGCTCGCCACCGGGACCAAAGACTGGAAGACGGTCAAAGGAGTCACCAAGCACGGCGTTCCCCTCTACGACGGCACGATTTTTCATCGCGTAATTCCTGATTTCATGATTCAGGGCGGCGATCCCGCAGGTGATGGAACGGGCGATCCCGGGTATAAGTTTAAGAATGAAGTTTCCTCCGGCCTGCTGTTCGATAAAGCTGGACGGCTCGCCTATGCGAATTCCGGCCCAGATACCAACGGTTCGCAGTTTTTTATCACTGAGGTGGCCACGCCGCACCTTAACGGCAACTACACGATCTTCGGCCAGTGCGACGACGCCACCGTTGCGCTCGTCAAGGATATTGCCCGCAGAGCCAGCGATCCCAGCAACAACCGGCCGTTTCGGCCGGTGAAGATTATTCACATCAAGATTGTTCGCAGCGGGGCGGCTGCCTCTGCGGCCAAGTCCGCGACTCCCACGAGGAAGCCGGCAGCCGGCGCAACCAAGCCCCAGTAAGAACGTTCACTCGCAACGCCTGGGCTCTGCCAGGCTTGGACGGCCCCTTTCGATTTCGCTCAGGGCAGGCTTGGGGCTGGCCGCACACAAGACTAAGAACGACCAACAACGGAAAGGACTCCATGACCCGCCAACCAGGACTGTACGTCACATTTGAAACCAGCGAAGGCAACATCGTATGCCGCCTCTTCGAAAAAGAAGCGCCGAAAACCGTAGCCAACTTTGTGGAACTTGCCGAAGGCAAGCGCGAGTGGACGCATCCCTCGACCCGCAAGAAATCCCAAGACCGACTTTATGACGGAACGATTTTTCATCGCGTGATTCCGGACTTTATGATCCAGGGCGGCGATCCGCAAGGCACGGGCATGGGCGGCCCGGGCTACCAGTTCGAAGACGAAACCAAGGGCTCGCCCCACAAGCTCGACAAGCCGGGGCTGTTGGCCATGGCGAATGCCGGTCCCAACACCAACGGTTCGCAGTTTTTCATTACCGTCGCACCTACCACGTGGTTGACGGGCAAGCACACAATTTTCGGTGAGGTGGTTGAAGGACAGGACATTGTTAAGAAGATTTCCGAAGTCCCGCGCGGACGTCAGGACAAACCGAACAAGGACGTGATGGTGAAGAAGGTGGTGATCGAGCGGGTCTAAGGCTCGCTTACTAACGGTTTGCTAATAGCTTAATCCTCGTTGCCGCGATCAGCTTTTCGTCCGCGCTGACGAGTGTCAGGTCAAACACTTTTGCGGTAGCAGCAAGAAAGTGATCGGCGGGATCACCGTGTGGAAAGTTTATTGAAGATATGGCGAGCGCCACTTCAACTGTGAAGGGCGCTTCTGTGAGTTCCAAGTCTTGCATAGTCTTTGCAACCCACGCCGCAACGTCGTTCGGCAGCGTAAGACGTCCTTTGCGGAGCAATACAATCAATTAACTCACGCTCACCGGAGACAGCCATAATTCATTCGCAGGATCTGCCAGCGCCCTTTCCACGCGGCGGGTGAGGCGCTGCGGTTCGAGTGTGCTCCAGAGCCAGATGTGAGTGTCAAGAAGCAGCTTCACCGGGAGGCTTCCCAATCGTCCCAGGTGCCGGTTGGGGCAACAATGTCTCCTAGGATTTTGCCGGTTCCGACCATGGATCCGAGCCGCCTTCCGGTTGTCTCTCCGGGAGATGGAGGAATCACCTCGGCCACCGGCTTTCCGAAGCGGGTGACGCGAATGGGCCTGCGGGTTTTGCGGACCTCTTCCAAGATGCCGAGGCACTTGGCCTTGAACTCCGAGATGGCTCCTTCTTTCATGTTTATCACTCATACCATGGTCAACGACTATGGTCAATCTATAAACAGTCGAGCGTAACCTTGCCGAGCGTGGAATCTCCTGCAAGAAATCGAGCGGCGATCAAAAGCTCGAAAACGATAATCGGGACGAAACCAATGCAAAACCGTAACATCTTGGCAGGTTTCATCTTGTGGGTCACTACTTTGGGGTTTGGGCAATCGGCGCCGGACCCGTGGTTAATCGTCACCAGCGGGGTGGAGGGCCCTCTTAACCTGCACACCACGCATTCGGAACTGCTTCGCGTCTACGGGAAAGCGAATGTCACTGAACGGGACGGGATTGAAGGCTTTTCGGGCGACATGGAGTACGTCACGGTTCTGTTCGCCAAGGATCCTGAGCGCGCCATTGAAATCATATGGCGGGATGAAGAGAAGAAGACTGTCCCCGCGTTTGTGACAGTCCGGGGATTCAAGACGCGGTGGCATGCGGCGCGAGGAATCTCGCTGGGGACGTCGCTGAAGGATTTGGAGCGCCTTAATGGGCAATCATTTAAGCTAGCCGGCTTTGGATGGGACTATTCAGGAACAGTCACCTCATGGGAAAACGGGGCGCTGGCGGTAGAGCTGGATGGAGGGCATGGCCGTGTCCTCGTGCGGCTCGATTCGCCTCCCCGCAGTGACATAAGCGAGAAAGAGGTGTCGGACGTATCGGGTGACCGCGACTTTTCCTCCCAGCACCCGGCTATGCAAAAGCTCAACCCAAGGGCATACGAGGTAATGTGGGAGTTTCCGTCTTGGGAGCAGAAGCGATGATCAAATCAGCACGCGCCGATCGCGCCGCGCACCTGTAGAAGGGCGAAGGGGTTTTGGAGGGGCCTATGCGCAGCGGTTCTATCTTCCAATTGGCAGGATTCGCGTTCTTGGCGACGACCCTCGGCTTTGCACAGGCCGCGCCTGATCCTTGGCTGATCCTTGCTGGCGGCGAAAAGGGCTCCATTAACGCGCATAGGACGCGCCATGACTTGGTGCGCATGTATGGTGCCGTAAACGTTGTGGACTAGGACGTGGACATCGGTGAGGGAGAGATGCAGTCGGCCACGTTCCCATTTCCGAAGTATCCGGAACGTGCAATTGAAATCTTGTGGAAGGATCCGGGCACCAAAACCGCACCTGAAGCTGCGGATATTTTCGGTAGAAAGAGCCGCTGGCATGCGGTGCACGGCATCACGCTAGGAACTTCCGCCCACGAACTGGAGCGGCTCAACGACCGGCCCTTTCGCTGGACATTCAAGAATGACGGGACAGACATGGCTCAAGAACTCATTTCATGGCGAGGAGGCTCGTTAGAAAAAGCGTTTCCAGGAGATGGTCGGGTCATTCTGGAACTTGAGATGACTCTATGAAAGGAGCCAAGCCGACGGGTCCGTCCCCCGACATCGAGGTCGATTCAGACAATCCGGTTTGGCGTGCCCAGAATCCCCACATCAGCCGCATGGAGTGGATCTTCCCCTTCTAATACGCAACCGTGAACGGCGGCTGCGCTACACCCCAATCACGCTGCACAACTCCTTCACCGCCGCGGCGCTCTTGTCGAGGCCGGCTTTTTCTTCCGCAGTCAGTTTTATCTCTATGATCTGCTCGATGCCTTTTGCGCCTAGCTTCACCGGCACGCCGACGTAGAGGCCGGCAATACCGTACTCGCCTTGGAGGTAAGCGGCGCAGGGAAGAATCTTTTTCTTGTCTTTGAGGATTGCCTCGACCATTTCTGTTGCGGCGGCCGAAGGCGCGTAGTAAGCAGACCCCGTCTTGAGATACTTCACAATCTCCGCGCCGCCGTCGCGAGTGCGCTGCACCAGGGCTTCGAGGCGGGATTTCTCAATCAACTCCGTAATCGGAATCCCTGCGACGGTGGAATAGCGCGGCAGCGGAACCATGGTATCGCCGTGGCCGCCGAGGACGAATGCGGTCACGTTCTCCACGCTGACTTTCAATTCATCGGCGATGAACGCGCGAAAGCGGGCGGAATCCAGCACGCCGGCCATGCCGATGACGCGCTCACGCGGGAAGCCGCTGAGCTTGTAGGCGGCTTGGGCCATGGCATCGAGTGGGTTCGAAACAATAATCAGAATACAGCTGGGCGAATATTTCACCACTTCGCCCACTACGGCTTTCATAATGCCGTAATTCGTATTGAGGAGATCGTCGCGGCTCATGCCGGGTTTGCGCGGGATGCCCGCAGTGATGACGACGATGTCGGAATTCGCTGTGTCTTTGTAATCATTGGTGCCGGTGATATAGGAGTCGCGTTTTTCGATGGGCATGGCTTCGAGCAGATCCAGGCCTTTGCCTTGAGGGACGCCTTCGATGATATCGATGAGGACAACATCAGCTAGTTCTTTGGACGCGATCCAGTGGGCCGCCGTGGCGCCTACGTTTCCTGAACCTACGATGGTGACTTTCTTACGCATGGATGATTCCTTTCTGGAAATCCTAGACCCCTTTCACACAGAGGGCACAGGGAGGCACAGGGTAAAACCCAGGGGAAGAAAAATGATTTACCCAGTGTCGCTGTAGTTGAGCCGTTATCTCGTCTCGGCGAAAACCGCCGCTCCCATGTTTTCAATGATGCTGTCCGCAAACTGGCTGGTTCTTACTTTGGTGGCGCCTTCCATCAAGCGTTCGAAATCATAGGTGACTTTCTTCTGCAGGATGGTGCGCTCCATTCCGTGCTCGATGAGATCGGCGGCTTCGTTCCATCCCAAAAAACGAAACATCATTACGCCCGAGAGCATCACCGAGCCCGGATTGATGACGTCTTTGTCGGCATACTTTGGCGCCGTGCCGTGCGTGGCTTCGAAGATAGCGTATCCATCGCCGATGTTCGCACCGGGTGCGATGCCGAGACCGCCGACCTGCGCGGCGCAAGCGTCCGAAATATAATCGCCGTTCAAATTCGGCGTGGCCAATACGGAATATTCATCGGCACGCGTGACCACTTGCTGGAAAATTGAATCCGCAATGCGGTCGTTGATCATGATTTTCTTCTTCCACTGGCCCTTGCCATGAGTGCTGTAGATGCGGTCGAGCACTTCTTTTACTTCCTGTTCAACCGCCTGGCGAAATGCCGGCGGAGCGAATTCCATTCCGGGCTCCACCAGTTCCGCATTCTGCGCGGTTGTCAGATTCGGATTCTTATCTTTGTTGTCGACAATCCAACTCTCACGCTCGGTAATCACCTGGTCGCGAAATTCTTCGGTGGCAAGTTCGTATCCCCACTTGCGGAATGCGCCCTCGGTAAACTTTTGTATATTTCCTTTGTGGACCAGGGTCACGCTCTTGCGGCCAGTCTCGATTGCATGAAGAATCGCCATGCGAACTAAACGCTTGGTTCCAGTGACTGAAATGGGTTTAATGCCGACGCCGGAATCAAGCCGGATCTGCTTCTTGCCCCCCTTCAGCATGTCCTTGTTGAGGAACTCAATCAGGCGCGCGCATTCCGCGGTTCCCTGCTCCCATTCGATGCCGGCGTAAACATCTTCCGTGTTCTCGCGGTAGATGACGACATCCATGCGTTCGGGGTTCTTGACCGGGGACGGCACACCTTTGTAATATTTCACCGGGCGCACACAGCAATAGAGGTCGAGGATCTGGCGCAGCGCCACGTTCAGCGAGCGGATGCCGCCGCCGACGGGCGTAGTGAGCGGACCTTTGATGGCGACGCGAAATTCGCGAATGGCGCCGATGGTGTCGTCAGGCAGCCAGTTATCAAATTTCGCTTTTGCCTTTTCGCCCGCGAAAACTTCATACCACGCCACACGCCGTTTGCCTTTGTATGCCTTCTCCACCGCCGCATCGAATACGCGCAGCGACGCCTTCCAAATATCGCGCCCGGTTCCATCGCCCTCAATAAATGGCACGACCGGATTGTCCGGCACTTCGTACTTACCGCCTGCGTAGCTGATTGTTTTTCCATCCGACGGTACAGCCACACCGTTATAAGAGCCCGCCATCATCCGCCTCCCTGTATAGAATTCCGCGACGCGATTGTAGAAAACTTTTAATTATAGAGAATTTGCGGAGTTCTCACAGCGATTATCGCGGCGAAATCCCGAAAATCTTTACCCCAGAGGAAAGGGTTACAGCGACAGACGGCAGTGATTTGCTCCGTCTCCTCAACCGCCCTCACCAGCGCCTTGTCCCGAAAGACTTGCGCACACCGACGGTGAGGTAGCGCCCCCAGGGGCCGTTGTTCCCCTGATCCGCGGGGCCCAAGTTCTTGTCGCGCGCGCCCAGCCGGTCGAAGAGGAAGTGCTGAGTCATGCGAAACTCGAATCCCTTGGCGATAAAAATTCCGATACCCCATGAGTGCTCGATGCCGATGGCATCGGGCGACCAGGTGTAAAGCGTTTGCGGGATGGTCTTGCCGAACAAGAACGAGGGCGCGCCGAACAGCATGAAGCGTCGGAACTCTCCTCTGCCAAAGGGACGGACCTCAAGCATTCCGGAGAGCATGTAGCGGGCAAACATGCTGCAGGGCGCGTTCACTCCACCATACTGACCGGCGTTGCCCGCGCAAATGTTAGGGTCGATTTCGTTGTGCGGCGGCGCCAGATCGAACTGTCCCCACCCCCAAAACATGTCTCGGGGAAAGAACATGCGTTCCCCGCGTCCGGAGTCCGGAGAAGCGCTTGCCGACGCCGAAGTCTGGGCCCGGCCTAAACTGCAGATGAGTACAGGAAGTACAAGAATCCACGCCAAACTTTTCATCCATCCTCCAAAAATATGTGTTTCGTTGAAAGCCAGGCCTTGTGTTCTCAGCCAGCATGCGGAGACCAGTGTCCGGAGAGGGGCTCTCAGGCCGCAGGTCCTCGGCGAGCGGAACATTGTAACCCGTTGCCCGAGCAGTGATTGGACATTCGTCCTCAGGCACGTCGAGTTCCGAGGACCAGCAGTCTTTTCGTGCCGCCGAGGGGCGCACGCTTCCAGAATCCATATCGAGCATTCCGATTTATTCCATTCATAGAATTGAAATACATATGTAACACTCGCAAGCTCTTGCGCTGTCAACCACCTACGGTTTGGATACCGGATTGCTACCCACTCCGTGGAATTCCAAATCATGCCTCAAGAAGTGTCGGTCTCGTATCAAGCGATCAAAAGTAAAGTGTATCGGCTGATTGACACCCTCGTCGTCGGGGACAAATCAGAGGTTGAGGTGCAGGAATCGATCCGGCGTTGGTGGGAATTGATTCATCCGGCGGATCGACCCATCGCTCAGAAGTACCTCCATCTTATCCTCGAGCGTTCCTGCACAGCCTTGGACGCGATTGAAGAAGGCCTGACGGATGCGACGAATCATGAGGCGACGCGTACATCCGACCCTGCGAAAGCCTTCAAACTGGTCGAGCGAGTGGTGAAACAGACCAGCAAGCATGCTGCCCTGAGCAGCTCCATCTGAGCTAGTCCTCTGGGATCGTAGACAGGCGCAGACTCCCACGAGGTTCTTCAGGAGACACAGATTTTACAATTCTCCGGTTGCGTCGCCGTGGACCGGCCCCGTATCCTCAATCCACTGCCTTGACCTCCGGACGCAGTCGGGAGAATTCAATGAAATCTTCGTCACTGAAATCTTCGTACCTTGCAGTCCTGTTCACCGTTCGTGCTTACCTCATGTGCGGAGCCTTGCTGATTATGGCTGGATCGTTATTCGCGGCATCGGGAATCTACAATTTCACGCTCAATTCCATCGACGGTAAACCGGCGCCGCTGGCCGACTATAAGGGCAAGGTGATGCTGGTGGTCAATGTGGCGAGCCAGTGTGGCTATACCCCGCAGTACAGTGCTCTGGAATCGATTTACGAGAAGTATAAAGATCAGGGATTCGTCATCCTGGGCTTCCCGGCCAACAATTTCGGCGCTCAGGAGCCGGGTACCAACGAAGAAATCAAGACCTTCTGCACTCGCAAGTACAGCGTCACATTCCCCATATATTCGAAGATTTCTGTTAAAGAACCCGACCAGGCGCCACTTTACGCCTACCTCACTAAAGAAACCGGCACGTCCATCCGTGGCGATATCAAGTGGAACTTCACCAAGTTTCTAGTGGACCGCAACGGCAACGTCGTTCAGCGTTTCGAGCCGGCGGTTACGCCGGATTCGAAAGAGATGACTTCGGCCATTGAAAAACAGTTGAAGCCATAGTTTTCCGTCCGGTCCTGATCCTCCTGATCCCTACCCGCTAGCTGGGCGGCGACATCTGCCGTAACATACATTGAGCGATGCACTCAGCCCGGCAGATGAAGATTCTCTTCTCCAACGCCTTCCGGCGTTTGCCGACTATCTTACCCGCGCTTTGTTTCGGTCTGCTGTGCTCGTCTGCCGCTGCACAAGTCCAGCACTCCGGCACAGGCCAGGCCATCCCGCCAGCCGATTCCAAGTTGATCGAAGTGAAGGCAACTGGAAGTAAGCGCTTCACCGAGGAGCAGGTTGCCGCCGCCAGCGGGCTTCCACTCGGAGCCACCGTCGATGAGGAAACCTTCCGCAAAGCGGCTCGGCAACTGGGCGAGACGGGAGCTTTCAACGCTATCTCGTTCATTTTCTCTTACTCATCGGCAGGGACCAAAGTGACGTTTCAAGTCACAGACGCAGACAAATTCGTCCCGGCTCACTTCGCCGATTTTGTCTGGTTTTCGGATCAGGAACTGCTCCAGAGGATCCACGAACGGGTTCCACTGTTCAGAGGAGAATTGCCTTCCAGCGGACGCTTGCCGGATCAAGTCTCCGATATTCTGCAGGCCATGCTGGTGGAGAATGGAATCCCCGGGCACGTCGAATACCTGCGCACTCCTGCTTCCGGCGGTCAACTCTCATCAGTCGACTATAGCGTTTCGAATGTGACAATCCGAATCCGCCGGGTCGAGTTCAGTGGTGCTGGTAAGACCGAGTTGCCACTGCTTGAGGCTGCCGCCGGAAAGCTTTCCGGCCGCGAGTACTCGCGCACCCTGTTGACTTCCTTCGTTGAGCACGATGTGCTCCGCACTTATCACGACGGTGGCTATCTCAAAGCGTCCTGTGCCCCGCCGCAACCGAAGGTCATTAAGCCGGCGGCCACGGAGGCCAGCGACGACAGACGCGAAGTGACCTTTGTGGATGTCGCGCTCGCGGTCACTCCCGGCATCCAGTACAAACTCTTAGGATGGAACTGGTCGGGCAACAAAAACATTCCGACCAACGATCTGCAGGCGCTTCTCCACGCGAAGATCGGGCAGCCTGCAAACACGGTCCAACTGGAAGAAGATCTGCACGGGGTTCAGCAACTGTACGGCTCGCTTGGCTATGTGACTACAACCATCAAGGCCGACGCTGAATATGACGACGCCGCTGGCGGAGTTACTTATCAGCTTGTAGTCACCGAAGGCGCGGTCTATCACATGGGAGAGCTGGAATTTCGCGGCATCGATAATAACCTCACGGCGCGGCTCCGCGCCGCCTGGAAGATTCGTCAAGGGGACGTTTACGACGCTACCTATCTCAAGGAATTCCTCCCTCTGGCCAGAAAACTACTGCCCGTCACGATCGACTGGGAAGTTGATCCGCACGTCACCGCCATCGCTCGCGACAAGACAGTGGATGTAGACCTGCAATACACGGCCAAGGCGCCGCAGTGAACTGGGTTCTTCGAGATGCGAAAGCTCTGTCCATTAGTGCGCGCGCGCAATTGCATATCGGAATAAACTGGTTTGCGCCTTGTCGTCCGCACGAGTCCCGCGGCGGAGCACAAAGTACAAGGGAGCAGGGTGTGAATCGCAGCTCATGGTGCTTGGCGGCAATTGCAGCGCTGATATTTTCAGCAAAGGCATTTCCAAATCTCTACGCTCGGGCGAGCGGCAACCGTACCTTTACTGGCGAAGTAGGGGACGCGATGTGCGGCAGAAAACATATGGAAGACGAGCCGTCGGCAGAGTGTACTCGCGCCTGCGTCGCGCATGGATCGACGTTCGCCCTGATCGTTGGCGACAAGATTTATGATCTGGAAGCCACCGATAAATCGGCTCTGGCCACGCTGGACGCGCAGGCCGGCAAGACTGCCACGGTCGGCGGCAGTGTGGACGGAGATACGATTCAAGTCAGTTCGGTGGTTGCCAAATGAGGGGTGAGCCTGGACCGACAGAGAGGGCTTGTTCGGAAAAGCGAAATTAAAAAGTCTTTTGTTGCACTCCCGCCGCGACGTGGTACATTATCTCGCGTTTTGCCCGGCACCTTCCCCCGACACTGGACCGGGCTTAGGTGGGAATCCGCGCCCGCGGCTTCCCACTTTTTTTGCTCTCGCGTTTAAATTCACACTTTCTTTACAAACCATTGTGTTAAATTGTGCATTCTCAATACATTACTTTCCCGCCGGAGGCTACAGCGTTGGGTAAAGACATGGTTCCCAAGCGGATGTTCTTCACCAAGGGAGTCGGGAAGCATCGCGAGCGGTTAACATCCTTCGAACTGGCCTTGCGCGACGCTGGCATCGCGGCGCAGAATCTGGTTCGCGTGTCCTCGATCTTTCCTCCCAATTGCAAAATGCTGGCCCGTAAAGAGGGTGTGAAGTATCTCAGTCCCGGCGAAGTCGTGTTCGCCGTAGTGGCCGAGAACTCCACGCACGAAGCCCATCGACTCTTAGCTTCGTCGATCGGTGTAGCGATTCCCGCCGACAGAAATACCTACGGATACCTCAGCGAACACCACTCGTTTGGTGAGACCGAAGACGCCGCCGGAGAATATGCAGAAGAACTCGCCGCCGAGATGCTCGCCACCACGCTGAACGTGGAGTTCGATCCCGACCGCTCCTGGGACGAGAAAAAGCAGATCTACCGCCTGTCGAACAAAATCGTGCGAACGGCTAATGTCACCCAATCCGCTGTGGGCGACAAGCGTGGGCTGTGGACCACGGTGATTGCCTCCGCGGTATTGATTTTTGATTAGAATTTCAACTGAAATCGTGTGGTTGGGTGGGGAAAGGGCATGCCTTCAGTCGTGCCCGCCCAGCGTCAATTAGCGCGCGGGCTTCAGCCCCTGAGGGACCGCTCGGAACGATCGCCTTCGAAGATAGCTGCATGATCAGTCCAATCCTGCGGCGCAGGATGCTTACCGCGGGCAAATCAGCCACGTCGTTTGCTCCGGTCCCGTAACTTGCCTTCTCATTGCCACTGTCGCGAGAGCGCCCACCCCCCCCGACCCCCAAAAACCCTTGACCCATAAATAGCTATCTGATTGATACAAAGCAGGTTACCGAGTGACTGCGACTGCGAGCACCCCCCTCGCATCCAATGTAGTTGGTATTATTGGTATGATTGCACTCTAGTAACCTTAAGCCCTCCCCCCGTGTAACCTTTGGTTAACACTTTTCCCGTATCATGGGACTGTAGAAAGAAAGAAAGAATGAGCGGTGGAAATACCGATTCAGCAAGAGGTGTAGTTTTGGACAACGATACTCGCAGAAAAAAGCAGCAAGCACTCATGACCGAATTGCTCGAAAGGAAGATTCGTCTGCACGCGCAGCATCTTTACGACCAGCGTGGCCAGACGGAAGGCCTTGCTCTGCAAGACTGGGTGGAAGCCGAGTCGCAAGTGCTGGAAAACAGCATCCTTGCGCCCCTCTACCGCAAGACTCGAGGAGAAAGCCGACCCGCAGAGGAACTCGAAGAGTCAAACAATCCGCAGTTCGCAACGCCCGATTCGTCGGCCTCAGAGGCCGGCGCCAGCTAGACCGCGTAGCGTTGAATTGGGTTTTATTTCCGCGCCGTGGCACTCTTCGCTTTGCTCGCCCTGCTTCCCTTCTTATCCAGGCGCTCCAGCACCGCCGCAACAATCAACGGCAACCCAACGGTCGCATCTACAAAAACTTCCCCAAATCTGCCACCCTCTGAGGGAGGCACGAACTTCCCCCAAGAGACCGCCTCGCTGTACGGACTGCCGGACAGCCCTCCCCAATAAACCGGCTCGGGACAAATACGCAGGCCGTAGTGATAGCGCTTTAAGGCCACGTTCTCTCCAAGGCGACGGTGCCGCAGCTCGCAGAACGGACCAAACTGCTGCGACCAGTTGCGGGGCACGCCACCGCCGATGGTCAGAATCCCAAGTTTCTTCTGGCGCAGAAGCGTGGCCGCAAAATGTTCCAGATCTTCGAATGGATCGAATCGAATCTTGTGCCTGCCGGTTGATTCCCGCAGACGGTTGTTCAGTGCCGTGTCGAGTCCCATCTCCGAATCGCTGAATGCCGGCACAAACACCGGCACGCCATTCTCGTGCGCCGATTTCAAAATCCCACGCTGATCTTTAGCATGCTTCGCCAGGTAAGCCCCGATGGCATGATTCAGTTTGTAGGAGCACATCACCTCATTGTGATCCCAGCCCTCCAGCACCGCCGACATCACTTCTTCCACGTCATCCAGATTCTGCTCAGGCTCCAGCGTGTCATACACGCGGTTGTAGCCCTGCTCGTAGAGTTCTTCGTCCGAAACCTCGGGATTGTGCCGAAAGTGCGCGCGCCCCGTAGCCTCGACCAATCCATGCGCCATCAGGGCGCCAGTCGAAACCACCGCATTGACGATGCCCCGATCGATCAACTCGGTGACGATGAGTCCCTGCTTCGCCACGGTCATCGCGCCAGAAAGCGTCATGACCACAAAACACTCCTCGTCGCGAGCCATTGCCTCGAGCACGTCGGCCGCCTCGCCGAGCTGACGGCCAGTAAACGCCGTCTTTGACATCGCCCGCACCAGATCGTCGATCGACTTCACTTTACCCAGATCGAGGGGCTCTAGCGGAATCAGGCGGTCTTCAATCGGATTATGCAGCCGACGATCTTTTCCCTCGCCGCCGTGGCCGGTGTTGGTGTGAGACTTTCCCGCAGAATCTCCGCCGCTATGATTGCCCTGTTTCAAGATGATGCCTCCAAGCTCGAATCCAAATCTCCCGACCAATTACTTTACAGGATCAGTGTTACAGGATGCACGCGCCCCGCATCGTGGCCCCCATCGTGGCATGCTGCAAGACGGCCAGTGGGGCATTACACTACTTAACTATGCCCGGCAAGCGCAGGGTTGACGAGCAAATCGCTCGACTGGACAAGCTTCGCCAATTGCCTGCCGAGAGCTGCATCGACCCGCTGCGCACGGCACTTGCGCAGCGTAACAACTTTGTGGTCGGTAAAGCGGCGCACCTCATCCGCGAATTTCAATTACCTCAGCTAACTCCAGAATTGCTCATCGCGTTCGACCGCTTCTTTGAGAACCCAGCCAAGACCGACCCGCAATGCTGGGCCAAGAATGCCCTCAGCGGCGCCCTCGCCGCGTTCGAGCATCAGGACGCGGCCGTCTTTCTTCGTGGTATGCGCCATATCCAACTCGAACCGGTGTGGGGAGGGAGCAGCGATACCGCCGGAACTCTACGCTCAACCTGCGCTTTGGCCCTGGTGCAATGCCGCGGCCTGGTTGACGCCGATTTGCTAACCCATCTTGTCGAGCTGTTGGGAGACAAAGATAAGTTCGTTCGTACGGAGGCGGTTCGGGCTATCGAGCAAGTGGGATCATCCTCGTCCGGCATCCTGCTGCGTCTCAGGGCGATTCTTGCCTCGGACGAACCGGAGGTTCTTGGCGCTTGCTACAGTGGCATCCTTCGCCTCGAAGGTGCGAGTGTCATTCCATGGGTCAGCCGATTCCTCCGCTCTGCCGATGATCCCGCGGCGGAAGCAGCATTGGCTATCGCCGGGACTCATTCTCTTCAAGGTTTTGAAGTTTTGCGTGAACGTTTTGCCGAAGAAACCGATCCGTGGTTTTGTTCGGTACTACCTTCCGCCATCGCTCTGACTCGCCAGGATGCGGCGCTTGAATTTCTCCTCGATCAGGTTCGGAGCGAATCGTTGCAAGCCGAAGAGGCCATCGAAGCCATCTTCCGCGCCATGCCATCGCCCGAAGTTACAAAGAGACTTGAAGAGTTGGTCGCGGGCAACGGGCGACTGAGCCGCGCATTCACAAAACACCGCGCCACTGCGTCGTGAAAAGCTTTTTCGAAGGCTAACGCCGGGATTTTATGCCGCCTCCCGAATGCTATAGTGATCGTCAGAGGAGCGAACGCCTTGCCGCCCGACAAATTTGGTGTGGCGCTGGTCCAAATGTCCTGCGGGCCGGAGCCGGAACAGAATCTCGCTAAAGCTCTCGAACGCCTGGCCGATGCGGCCGGACGTGGCGCGCAAGTCGTCTGCCTTCCTGAACTGTTTCAGACGCAATACTTCTGCCAGCGCGAAGATCATTCGCTCTTTGATCTGGCTGAAGCGATTCCCGGTCCAGCCAGCGACAAACTCGCCGCTGCGGCTCGCCAGCACGGCGTCGTAGTGATCGCATCGTTGTTCGAGAAGCGCGCTCCCGGGGTTTATCACAATACCGCCGCTATCTTCGACTCGGACGGATCGCTGCGGGGGCTTTACCGCAAGATGCACATTCCAGATGATCCTCTCTATTACGAGAAGTTTTACTTCACACCCGGCGATCTCGGATTCCGTGCCCTCGATACCACCGCCGGCCGCCTGGGCACCCTAGTTTGTTGGGATCAATGGTTCCCTGAAGGTGCCCGCTTGACCGCGCTGCAGGGCGCTACGGTGCTTTTTTATCCCACTGCAATCGGTTGGCATCCCTCGGAGAAGGCCGAGTTCGGCGTGATCCAGCACGATGCCTGGCGCACCATTCAGCGCGCTCACGCTATCGCAAACGGAGTCTACGTAGCAGTGGTGAATCGCGTCGGCTTCGAGACAGGCAACATTCGCGGAAAGTCTGCGCCCGGCCATGGACTGGAATTCTGGGGCGCGTCATTCTTTTGCGATCCCTTCGGACGCGTCATCGCGGAAGGCTCGCACGACCGCGAAGAAATTCTGCTGGGCGACGTCGACTTGAAGGCTCTTGAAGATATCCGTCGCAACTGGCCTTTTCTGCGCGACCGGAGAATCGATGCTTACGCACCGATTTCCAACCGGCTGCTGGATGGACGGTAAGATTCAACCGTGAGGAAATCGCCGCGTAATCATTCAAGTAATACTTCAACAGTTCCCGAGTCGCCACAGACGCCCGCGGCCATGGGCTATCGGATGCCGGCTGAGTGGGAGCCGCACCATGCAACTTGGCTCGCATGGCCGCACTATCACGGCGACTGGCCTGGCAGGTTCGAGCCGATTCCGTGGGTCTATGCCGAGATCATTCGAAATCTCGCGCGGCATGAGCGGGTTGAATTGATCGTCAATGATGCGGCGTCTGAACGGCAAGTGCGGAAGCTGCTTGATCGAGCGAACGCGCGGGTGGCAAACATCCGATGCCATCTCTGGCCGACCAACCGCGGGTGGATGCGCGACTCTGGATGCGTCTTCGTCACGCCACAGAAGCCAGACTTCGCCCGGCCGGACAGCCGAGGGCGGCTGTCCCCACAGGGGTACGGCGCGCTCGCCGCCAAGTTCCGCTTCAATGCATGGGCTAAGTATTCCAACTGGCGGCTCGACGAAAAAATTGGCGGTCTGATGGCCGAGGCTGCCCGTGCTAAACAGATCCGTCCCCTATGCCACGACATCCGCGTTGTCCTCGAAGGTGGTTCGATCGACGTCAACGGATGCGGCACAATTCTCACCACCGAAGAGTGCCTGCTCAGCAAAGTGCAGCAACGCAATCCCGGCATGAGGCGCAAAGAGTACGAGAAAGTTTTCGCGGACTATCTCAGCGCTCCGCACGTCATCTGGCTGGGCCGGGGCATCTTCGGGGACGATACGCACGGCCACGTCGACGACCTCACCCGCTTTGTCGCGGCGGACACCGTCGTCACCATGGTCGAGAAAAATCCGCGCGATGTGAATCACAAGCCGCTGCGCGACAACCTTCGCCGCCTGCGGGCCGCGCGCGATCAGTCGGGCAAGCCGCTGAACATCGTAGAAGTTCCGATGCCCGGTCCCATCGTCTTTGAAAAGCGGCGCTTGCCTGCCAGCTATGCCAATTTTTATATCGCGAACGGCATCGTGCTGGTGCCAGTCTTCAACGATCCTAATGACCGCATCGCCCTGAACACTCTCGCAGCGCTCTTTCCGACCCGCGAAGTTGTTCCAATTTATTCCGGCGACCTCATCTGGGGACTGGGAACGATGCACTGCATGACCCAACAGCAGCCGTCAGTGATCAGCTCTCAGCCGTCGGCAAAGGCCCCAATCTCGCGGGTGTAAATTGAACGCGGGCAGATTCTGGCCATGTCGGCGGGCTAAGCGCACATGCACGAGATGACCACAAACCGCCTCGAAGCCTTCAGTGACGGCGTGATTGCCATCATTATCACGATCATGGTTCTCGAGCTGCGCGCACCGACACAGCCAACGCTAGCAGCGCTGGTCAAACTTGCGCCTGTGTTTCTCAGTTACGGTCTCAGCTTTCTGGTAGCAGCCATCATGTGGGTCAACCACCATCACCTGATCCACGCGGTGCATTCGGTGACGACGCGGCTCTTATGGTCGAATCTTTACCTGCTTTTTTGGATGTCGCTCGTCCCCTTCGTCACCGACTTTCTCGGGAAAAACTATCGTGAACCATTGGCCGTCGCGCTCTATGGGCTGGATCTCACACTGTGCTCCACTGGCTTCTTTTTTCTTCGCAGCGAATTGATCCATCAAAGCCGCCACGATTCCAGCATGACGAATTATCACGAGCGCATTCAGCGCAAGAATGCCGTCTCGGGAGCGCTGTACCTGCTATCGGTTCCCTTGGCCTACGTTTCGATCTACGCTTCCTTCTTTATCTTCGCCCTAGTCCCGGCAACATATTTCCTGCCAGAAAAGATACTCGCCGGCGAATAGAGGAACCGGCGCGAGCGCAAAAAGCGGACCCTTTCGGGCCCGCAAATTGTCAAGCTGCAAAAGTGTAAAGCTGGTTAGCGACCGGGACCGCTGGGCGAGGTAGTTCCGCCTGGATTTGTCGAGCCCGGATTCGTCGATCCTGGATTTGTAGTGCCAGGATTTGTAGCGCCAGGATTTGAGCCCGGGTTCGCGGTTCCGGGATTCGAACCTGGATTTGACGTACCTGGATTAGTTGATCCGCCATTCGGAGTTGTGCCCGGGTTCGAAGGCGACGACGGCATGGTCCCACCGTTCGGGTTATCACTGGGCATTGTGCCGGTGTTGGGGTTATTGGGACTCGTCGTAGATGGCTGCGAGGAGCTGCCGTTCGGATTGGTCGGATTCGATCCGGGTTCGGTCGAAGGCTTCGCAGACCCCGTCGGGGGCGCGGGAGTGCTGCCGGTCGGCGGCTGCGCTGTGCCGGTTGGTGGCGTACCTGTATTTCCAGTGGGTGGGGTGGAGGGAGACGTTGGGGCTGCCGTCCCAGCGCCGCCGGGCGCCGAACCTCCAGCCGGAGCAGTTTGAGCCGCCACCCAAGTTGCGCAGGACAGAACCACCGAGAGTAAAACAAGTCTTTTCGCTGACATTATGAAGCCTCCTGCATTGAATTTGCGGTTCCCTTTGAAGGCCGACGACAGCGGCTGGCTTAAGGGATCCATAGGCTGAGTGTGCGCCTCGTTGCGCGCCGCGAATATCCGGCGGATGCCGTAGTCGGCAATAGGCGATCCTCTAGCAGGAAAATAGCGAGGCTTCCGCGCGCCGAGTGGGCTGCAAAATTGCCTGGTCTTGCCATGCCTGATCTAGGAGTGGTGGAGGCGCAACCTCCGGGGAAAAATGAAGCGAGAAATTACTTCTGGTAGGGGGTAGGCTGCGGACCTTTTTCGAGCGTCTTCCGATCCCAGATCCAGCCCTCGCGAGTGTAGCTGGCGAGTTCGAAATCCTGGGTAAGTTCTAGCGCGTCAACGGGGCAGGCGTCCTCGCAGAGTCCACAAAACATGCAGCGGCTCAGATCATAAGTAAAGTTGGTGAGCTCCTTGCGACGAGTTTGCTCGTTGCGCGCGCTGGAGACCACGATCAGATTCTCCGGACAGGCCAGCGCACACAGGTCGCAGGCGATGCACATGGTCTCGTCGGTATCGGGATTGACGTTCAGCCGAGGGGCGCCCCGGTAGCGCTCAGCCACCTGCGGCCGCTCCATGGGATATTGCTCGGTATAGATTTCCTTGGGGTGCTGATAAAAGAACGTGACTTTCAGTCCCTGGAGCAGATCAACGAGAAGAATCTTGCGGAGCAAGTTCGGCAGCGCCATAACGGGGTAAGAATACCACTGTTTCGGGTCTGGCCGGAAGGTGGCGTGGGGAACTTTTGCGGCTCAGCTTACGTATTTAAGGAAAGAAGAGAGGATGCTATGCGAGCCCATCTCGCCAACCTGACGCCGAAAGTCCGTATGCTGATCGCTCTGCCGCTCGTTGCGATTGCTTACCCTGTGATAATGATTCTGCTCCCCGCGATCGTACGAGCAATCGTACCCGATGTAGTGCGCTCGGTGCTGAAACTGATCTGACCCGGAATCTCTCTCTTTATTTAAGTCGAGTCAGATTTGCGCCGAGTCAGTGATACCCTCCCTCGTAGGACTACCTGTGGCGGCAGCCAACGACGAACTCGGGATGGAGGAAGCTTTGCGTGCAGCCCAGCGGGCGCTGGCGGCGGGCGAAGTTCCTGTTGGAGCCGTGGTCGTCAGCCAGGGCCGCGTCGTGGGCCGGGGATGGAACCGCAACATCGCCGACTTCGATCCCACCGCTCACGCCGAAATTGTGGCGCTGCGCGAAGCCGGTGCAACTATCGGAAACCATCGACTGGCTGACTGCGACCTGTTTGTTACCATTGAACCCTGTGCGATGTGTGCCGGCGCCATGGTTCATGCGCGGATCAAGCGCCTTATTTACGGTGCCGACGATCCCAAGGCAGGCGCGGTTCAGTCAGTGATGCAGGTGCTGAACCACCCGCGACTGAACCATCGGGTCGAAGTTCACGGCGGCGTGCTCGCAGGCCGTTGCGCCCAAGTTTTGCAGGAGTTTTTTAAAAGCCGTCGCTAGATGTCCAACCCTGTTATTCCGAGCGCAAGCGAGGAATCCTGCTACGGGTGACACAAGTAAGTCTGGCCGCCGATGCCGGCTCGCGTCACCGCCGAGGCTCCCTCAGCATTTCTACGGTCATGGTCGACGGATGTACACGCTTGACAACCTTGGCGCGACTGCCGCACCTCCCCTTGCGCCAGCGGCCGACAGCCGCCCACCGATGACCGACGGCAATGAGCCGGATCATATCGACGAGCGCACTTTCCTTCAATCTCGATCGGAGTCTGGATTGCCGACGACCCGTCCGGGAGGCTCCAGAGGTCAAACTCATATGTCACCTGCTATAAGAGACGAATGCGCCAACACGACTACGGGCCCCGCCCCGCGCAACTTAAATGGCTCCTCAATTCTGATCCAGCTATTCGATGGCAGGTCATGCGGGACCTCACCGAGGAAGCGCCCAACGCTGTTGGAGTCGAGCGCTCTCGCGTTGAAACCGAAGGCTGGGGAGCGCAACTTCTCGCTCGCCAATCTCGCGCGGGCAACTGGGGTGGGCCAAATGAAGACCGAGGATTGCTCATTACGCTCTACAGTCTCGTCGTCTTGAAGGACCTCGGCCTCGACCCCGCCAGCAAGCAGGCCCGCAAAATAATCGAGCGCGTCGACAAGCAGCTCGTATTCAAGCCGCTCAACAACCGGCCGTTTCTTCATGGCGAAACGGAGCCCTGCATCAACGGCAGAATCCTTGCTGTCGGCGCCTATTTCAAAGCACCGAATGACGCGCTGGCCAAGCAACTCCTGGGCCAGCAGCTCGAAGATGGCGGCTGGAACTGCGAGGCGGTTGAACCTTCAGCGAAACGTCCGAAAAGCCAGCGCTCTTCGTTCCATACCACCATCTGCGTGCTCGAAGGACTGCTCGCATATGAACAAGCCGGGCGCAAATGGGCAGCCGTCGCCAGGGCCCGCGAGAGGGCCGAAAACTATCTTCTCGAGCGCCGGATGTTCCGCTCGCTTCGAACCGGCGAAGTCATTGACGCACGTTGGCTGCGTTTCTCGTTCCCGACCTTTTGGCACTACGACGTCTTGCGCGGACTGGATTATCTGAGGAATGCAGGAATCAAGCCCGACAGCCGCGTTCGTGAGGCCATCGAGATCGTGATTGAGCGCCGCCACCAGAACGGGCGCTGGCCGCTCAACCTGCTTCATCGGGAACGTATTCCCTTGGAGATGGAGACCGATGTCGGTAGGCCAAGCCGCTGGAACACCCTGCGCGCCCTCCGAGTCCTGCGTTGGTACTACAACTCAATGTCCTAGTTGTGGCGTCCCGTTAGGCCGAGAGGTTGATCGTAAGGGCTAGCTCTTCGCGTCGCTATCTACGGCGTTGTCCGGGCGGTTGAGCTGTGGTCTAATCTCCCGTCAGCAATGCGAACATCCTTTAACGAAGGTTCGGCGAGCCAGACGGGCATCATAAAGAGTCGCTAGTCGCCGTGTTGCTGCAGAATCCGTTTTCTCCGGGGGGCGCAGATGCCGAACCTCAATTCCATCGACACGCAACTTCTTCAAATCGTGAGTGCCGCGTCCCCGGCGTCGATCGGCGATGTCATTGCGGTGATGCAGAGTATCGATGGATTATTGCCGAGCAACGACGGCGTCAAATGGTTCAACCGGCTCTATCTGATGGTTACCCAAGAGATCGACGCTCAGCCTCTGCCAAACGGTTGGGAAGATGCCACATGGCTGACGCGGCTCGACGTAGTTTTTGCCAGGTTCTACTTTGCGGCGATTGCCGGTGCACTGGAGCAGAATGCGGATACCGCCAGCTCGTGGGACGCTTTGTTTGAGGCGCGAGCCAGTGCCGGTGTCGATCGCATACAGTTTGCCTTGGCGGGGATGAACGCTCACATCAATCACGACCTTGCGTTGGCACTACTGCAGACTGATGATGAGTTTCATCTGACGCCAGCGCCGCAGAGCCCGGAGCACAATGATTATGAGCGCGTCAACGGCTTGCTGGAAGACGTGCTCCCGTCGGCGTTGAACCTTCTAGCCGCTGGGATCGTAGGTGAATTGGCACAAGACACGGGAAAGGTCGGGCGTCTGCTGGCGATCTGGAATGTCCGCGCTGCGCGCGATCTGGCTTGGGACTTCGCCGATCACCTTCGGAACTTGAGAGGCATGAGCCGCGACTTCGCCATGGAAGGTCAAGACAAGCTCACGGGAGTAATCGGGCGCAGCTTACTGCTTCCTGTTTAGCAGGTATCGCCCAGACGCGTATGTCCAGTAAATAATTGTTCCAAACCTCAAAGGATTCCGCCAGACATTCTGGCCTGGAGAGTCGATACCGACCGCACGTTGGTCAAATTTCTAGCTCTAGCTGTGCTCATCGCAAAAACGACAGGCCACCCGAAATGAACATTGCACGCTCGTTGGGTTTGCCCCACGTCGAGCGGGGCATTGGCAGAAGGCGCTCGTTTCGGACCGCGCAGTCCAAGATCTGGCTCTTGCAAGTGAAATGTAACCGCGGTTCGACCACGACAGTCGGTGTGCGCGCGCCACTTAATAGCGCCTGAAGGGTCGCACCGACCCCACGCGTCCGGTTTTTGGACGGGGATAACCCCATCACAGCAGCCCTTTATGTGCTCAGGCTTCAGGTCCAGTTAAACTACGAACAGCAAATCTGCCGGGAAGTTGTCTAGCCGGTAGCGTACCAAGACATACCAAGAGAACAACTATGTACGGCTTATATCTCCGCTCTGAAGGGCGGAGTTTTACGCCGCTAGGCGGATAAAATTGATGGCCTACAACGCCTTCATCTCTTACAGTCACACTGCCGATGGCACCCTTGCGGCTGCCCTTCAATCGGCCTTGCATTCTTTTGCCAAACCCTGGTACAAGCTTCGGGCTTTACACATCTTTAGAGATCAAACCAACCTCGCGGTAAATCCTGCCCTCTGGTCTAGTATTCGCGATGCCCTCGATCAATCGTTGTTCTTCATCCTCCTTGCTTCGTCTGAAGCGGCCACCTCGCCCTGGGTTGCGAAGGAGGCCGAATATTGGATCGGCAAAAACGGGCCGTCGCACGTCCTGATTGTCCTTACCGGGGGTACTCTGACGTGGGATCATTCCTCCGCCTCTTTCGCGTCTGAGCACACCACCGCTCTCCCCGCGAGCCTCCTTCGCTCCTTTCCTGAGGAGCCTCTGTTCCTCGATCTTCGCTGGGCGCGCGACGGCGCCGCCCCTCTCCGCTTGCGCGAGCCGCGCTTTCACGAAGCCATCCTCCAACTCGCTGCCACCCTACACAATCGTCCCAAAGACGAACTCGACGGCGCGGACATTCGCAACCGGCGGCACACCCGCTTCCTCGCCGCCTCCGGCCTTATCGCCATTCTTCTGGCCTCGATCTTCGCGTTTCGTCAAACTCGCGTGAGCCACGAAGAATCGCTGCAAAATCTCGCCGCCAGGCTCGCCGCCAACTCTGCCAAAGTGCTCTCCGATAGTCCTGATCGAGTTCGCGAGGCCGCGCTTCTGGCTATCGAATCAAACCGCATCAACCCTTCCTTTGAAGGAAACAGTTCGTTGCGGGCAGCGGTTTCCCTCTTACCGGCGAGCGCGCAATTCTACCCGCCAGAAAGCCCAGACCCAGCTGAGCGCGTTCGCGACATGGCATTTTCTCGCGATGGCGCCACCCTCGCCGTAGCGCGCGACGACGGTTCCACTCAACTCATCGATGTGGCAAACAAAAAGCCGATCGGATATCTCGGCCAGGACGAAAAGCCCGCGGCCAGCATCGAACTCCTCGGCGCCCCCCAAGGCGCGTCGCTGGACAGCAATTCAGCCGTTTCCGTGGCCTTCAACTCCTCCGGCTCGCTGCTCGCGGCTGGCGCCCGCGATGGCGTCGCCCATATCTGGGCCTTGCCTGGCGGACGCGAATTGTTACGCATTTCCCACGGTGCACCGGTTTCCCAAGTATCGTTCCACCCCAAGTCTAACGAACTTGCTACCGCTGGTGACGATGGTCATGTGCGTATTTTCGATATCGCTCGCGCGGCAATCGTAGCCGACTTCAGATGTCAGGACAAAATGGTTTCCATGTCCTTCAGTCCCAGCGGCGATCTCCTTGCGGCGCTATCTTCAGAGGGGGTGGTCTCGCTTTTCGATCCAGTCCATCGCCGGCTTCTTCGTACGCTGGGTGGAGGTGAGGCCGGCTTCAACGTGGCATTCAGCGATAACGGCAAGCGCGTGGCTATTGCGAGCGGCGATTTTGCCTCTGTCTGGGACGTAACTACCGGGCGACTACTGCTGAAAGCCAGCCATGCTGCTTCATCCGAAACCCTCACTCCGCAGCAATGGATCGTTAATGCCGCCATCAGTTCTGACGGCGAATTCCTGGCTTATGCGGCGCGCGGCGACAAGTTGGCCCGCGTCTGGAACGTGAAGACTGGCCGCCAGATTCTCGAACTTAAACACGACTCCGCGGTTGCCGCCGTCTCCTTCAATTCGGATGGAACAAAACTCGGGACGGGCTCATACGACGGCACTGCGCGCGTGTGGGAACTCCCTTCTGGAATAGAACTGGAGCGCGCCTCACAGGCCGGCGGCGCCGAAGTCGTGGTTTTCAGCCTTACTGGCAGCCGCTTCGCCGCTGGCGGCGTGGACGGCTCGGTTTCCGTCTCCGAGACCCGCCGCGCAGACCGCCCCGCCTCCTTCGATTTGCCGGCCGACGTACGCAGCGTTGCCTTCAGCCCGGATGGCTGGCGCCTCGCCATGGGCACGATTTCGGTGCACTCCGAGCCCCTGCTGAGAATCGCCGAAGTCGGAGGCAATACTCTGCGCGACATCGAATTCCACGGCGCTCCCGTTATCGACAAGCTTTTTTTCGTCGATCCGAATCACGTGATTGCCCAGTGGAGCAACAAGCTATTTCTCATTTCCATCGACCAGTCTAAGGTAACTCCTTTACCTGACGTCCCCGGAGAGATGCGGATCGACCCATCGGGTAGGGTGCTTGCTAGCCAACAGGACGGCGTTAGCCGCCTGTATATCTTACCCAGCCTTCAGCAGACCACATCCCTGGATGGACCCTCTTCCGGTCTGCTGCGCATCGCAGGCGAAGGCAGGATGTTGGCCTTTGAGACAAATAAATCAAACGAGTTCTTTATCGATATCTGGAGTGTCGCCAGCAGAGCTCGCGTCAGCCGCATTCCCCTGCCCGCTGAATTGACTCGCCTCGCCTTCAATCCGTCGGGCACAATCCTATTCACTGCGCAAAGCGAAAATCTGCAAGCCTGGGACATCCCCTCTGGCAAGCGACGTTTCTCACTGACCGCCAGCGGCGACATTGACCTAATCATTCCCGATCCTTCTTCCGCCTCCTTCGCTACTATTACTCACGGACATCTCAGCGTGTGGGATGCCGTCACCGGAGCTCGTCTGGCGCAGCTTCCCGATGCGGGCTATCTCCGCGTCGCCGCCTTCAGTCCCGACGGCCGCTATCTGCTAGCCGGATACGACGAAGGCTCCGCTGCGCTTTGGCTCTGGCGTTCGGGAGATCTGCGCGACCAGGCCTGCGCCCGCCTCACTCACAACTTGTCTCACGATGAATGGAAGCGTTCGTTTCCCAAACAACCCTATCGCCTAATCTGTCCCAATTTACCGGCCGCCAACTGAATCCCTCATGCGCGTTGGGCGTTGGTACGGCAGGAGTCTAAATCCAGGACCACGTTAAGGAATCTGGGTCGAGTATGACGGGCGCTGCCCGTAAGTGAACCCGAGCCCGGGCCCAAACCCACGCGTTGCACGGACGCAATCTTCCACACGTATTCTCGGTCACGGCAGCGCATCGTCTACGATCGAGCCTCACGACCAGCTGGCACGACGCAACCAGCCTCGCCCTGGAACTGGGATGCGAGCTTTTTTTCGAGGCGCCTCCCGAGCATGTTCTCAACGATCTGGTGCATGACAACCTCGATCGGATGCAGGCATGGCCCGTTACGCCGGGAGACTTCGAACGCTTGCTGAAGCTGGCGCACTGAGGCAAATGCCGGGCACCTTACCAAGAGCCGGGCTTCAACGCGACGGACCTCAACAGTATTCTGCGATTGCTACCGAATAACTCCATGATCCGGTAAGGGAAGGCTTAAGCCGACCACCCACCCAGAGTCTCAGAATCGTCGGCATCCTCTGCAATGGGCTGCGTCGGCTATAATTTGCGCGCGCACATGACCCTTGCAGTGCTGATTGGTCATGCAATCGTCAAGCATTTAATCAGGAGTAATCATGGATCGAGATAGTTTTATTCCGGTTGCAACCAATGCCCGGTCGCGAAGCGACCTCGTTGAGCGCGGGTTCAGTCGGCGGCCGCTCCGGGTTGATCTAGATATAGCGCACTCGCTGGAAGCGTTATCCCATGCCGCCTGGTCCGTTCCCAGGGACAAATACTACGATGGGGGCGACAGGTATCGTTCCTTAAATCGTGTCAAGGCCGAGATTGTTGAGGGCGGTGTAAAGGTTTGGTTGAGCGAAGAGAGCACGCCCTATGTGCAACTGAAAAAATACAACACGACAATCGGCGGCCAGCCGCGAGAGTACGCTCCGCTACCCCCAGCGATCGTCGGTTCCATAGGCGTTCGCAAGATGATTGCTCACCACCTTCATTACCTACCGCTGTCGACGCTGGGTACGAAGTATTTGGTCAACGTTCATCTAATAAGGTTCACGGCTGCCCCTGGCCGGCCGTGCGACACGAGTCCACCGGGCTTACATAAAGACGGGGAAAAGTACATTGCCACGCATCTCGTGGGCCGCTGCGGCGCTCAGGGTGGCGAAGTCGTCATAACCGACAATGACAAGCAGGAAATGGATCGCTTCACGATGCGCGAATCGGGTGAGTGTTACGTCTTCGACGATGATCGCATCTGGCATATGTTGACGCCGGTGGCCGTACTGGAAGGCAACCAGTACGCCTACCGTGACACGCTGGCATTCGATATGCTGCCAGAGGGCTGGGAACCCGGGAAGTGATCGGAGACGGAGGGCCTCGAACTCCGGCACAGGTGTCAGCCCGTACAGCGGCCTAGCAAATTCAGCTTGTTCTCTACCCGCATCAGATCACAGTCAAGTTAGCCGACATTACCGGCCAATCTCTGCCCACTCTCGAGGATTCCGATTTCGCGTGGTTCGATAACGCATGCTCTTTATGCCACTTTCCGCTTCCGTGCACAAGCCCAAAGTAACTCGATGTAAACTGTGATGTGGTTTTCTTCTGCGCAGTTCTTCGCGGCTAAACACGATTCGGTTGTCCGCCGGAGATGCCGTCTGAAGGAGATGCACGGTGAACTTCACGATTGGATTGGGCGCAAATGCATGTTGACGCGGAGACCAACCAAGGTTCTGCCTGACCTTCCGCTCTCAAGACCTTGCCGTCGAACCGCAGACCCTTCCTCTCGAGAGAAGGTCCGCCTGGAGAATCATGCACTTTTCTTCGCAGTCCTACAGGTGTGATTCAGGAGATTGACCGGTAATTACCGACCATTCGCCAACTGACCGCCAACCTCGGACAGGACCTAGCCCTGCAACACTGCTGCTCTGGGCTCGACGCGCTCGGTCAGAGGTGCCGTTTGGTTGACGGGGTGAGAACATAACCTGCGGGAGCTGCGCCCCCCTGGTCAATTCTGATCGAGTTCCACGAAAAGGGATGTCAAGAAAAAGCTCCGCCGCGGCCGAGACCACGGATAAAGATAAAAGACCATTCCTTCAGTGCTGAGCGGAATCGAACGTCGCGCGTCCAGCCACCACGGTCATGCGGATAGCCAGGGCCCTCAGGTCATTGCTGGGTACCTTGTATGGGTCCGCAGAAATTACGGTGAAATCCGCGTAGCGGCCGACCGTCAGCGCTCCGGAATCTTTCTCCTGGAAAGAGGCGTACGCCGGACCCGCGGTCATCATGCGAAGCCCCTGGTCAACGTCAATGCGCTGGTCGCTATACCAGCCTCCTTCTGGTTTCCCGTCGGCACCTTGTCGCGTCACAGCACAGTACAGGGTGTGGAGCGGCGAGCCTGAATCGGAGGCTGGGTAGTCCGTTCCGGCGGCCAGGATCACACCGGCGTTCAACAAGTCGTGCGTTCTGAGTACCCAATGGACCCTTGACGGCCCAACTCGGTCGTCAGCCCACCGGCTGTACTCGCCCACGAAAACAGGCTGAATGGATGCAATGATGCCAAGGCGTGCAAATACAGAGAGATCCCCATTCGTAACCATTGAAGCATGCTCGATTCGGAAACGGTCATTCGGGCTCACGCCGGCTTTTTCGAAGGCATCGAGGGCACGCCTTACCGCGCGGTCTCCGATGGCATGGGTGTTGACCTGAAACCCCTTCTGGCGCGCCGACAGGACAACCCGTTCGAGATCCGCATCTTTCATCAATTCCAAGCCATGCTCCTGTGGCGCATCCGAGTATGCGTCGGTCATTTCGGCTCCTCTTGATCCGAGGGCGCCATCAAGGAAAAGCTTGAAGCTGCGTACCGCCAACATGCCATTCCCGAGATCGAATTCCGGGCCGCTCGCGAGGTAATGCGTGATTGCCGCCTCGCCACTAACCATTGCATAGACCCTGACCGGAAGTTCCTCCCTTTTTAGCAGGTCCTTATATATAGAAATGGTCTCAAGGCCGACTCCAGCGTCGTGGACGCTGGTTAATCCCCATCGAGAGAACTGCTGCAGAGCAATGCGTATGCGATGCTCCTGTTCGGCGGGGGTGGTCTTAGGTATGACATGGCGGATCAACTCCTGCGCGCGATCGACCAGCATGCCCGTAGGCTCGTGTGCACTATCACGCCGAATCAGTCCGCCGTCTGGATCAGGCGTGTTGCGCCCAATCTTGGCCAGAGCGAGAACTTTCGAGTTTATCCACGTAGAATGCCCATCGATGCGACTGAGCGCAACCGGGTGGTCGGCGCTGACCGCGTCGAGTTCCTTCGCGGTTGGAAAAACTGCCGGATGCCAGAAACCCTCGTCCCAGCCTCCGCCAGTTATCCAGGAGCCGTCAGGAGATGTGCGAGCGGCGTCTGCAACCTTCGCCAATATCTCAGCTTTCGTTAGACCGCGGAGATTCAGCTTCTCAAGCTCCTCACCGACGCCTGCCACATGGATGTGAGCATCAGCAAAGCCGGGAAGCGCGACGCCGTTGATTGTGATCTTAAGGGTGTTCTTAGTCGCAAGCGCGTCCACTTCGGAACGGGAACCAATCGCAACGATCCGCCCAGCAGAGACTGCCATGGCTTCGGCCTTGGGATGAGACCGATCCAGGGTGAGGATCTCACCGACAAAAATGGTGTCAGGGGCAGGCGATTGCGCGTGGATCGTAACTGCTGCCGGGGTGACCGGCAATGAGACAATCGCAGCAAGGGAGAGACTGCACGCTGCACGGAGACAGACCTTGCGGCTCGTCCAGGCCGTACGGTACCAGGTTGCACCATTCATGCTGCGTAGTGATTTCAGCACTTGCGATACAAGGTTCGTCATATCCATCACCAGTTGTGCTGGAGCACGGAGCCGTTGATGTCCCACCCGACACGTCTCCTTCATGAGTTTTCGTTCTGCTCCACAAGACGATCGCAGACTCATCAAAAGCTGTATCGAAGTGCGAACTGCATAAGTCGCGGCCTCGTCAACGTACTGTTATAGGTGCCGAACACGGAGGCGGGCTGTTCCAGTTGTCCCGTATTCTGCGGCAAGGACGCCACGTCGAATCGAACTGCGTTGGTTACGTTGAACACCTCCCAGCTGAACTTCAGCCTCTGCGATTCGGTGACAGACCACGCCTTGCTGAGGCCGCTGTCGATTCCGAAGTAGCCCGGCCCGCGCAGCTCATTGCGTTGTCCCGACTCGCCGGGCAAAGAATAGCGAAAGTCACCCTGTGCGGCCACTGGGTCCTTGAACAGACCGGGATTGCCATTTTGATTCAGGAAAGTACCGGTTTGGGGTTTGGGGCCAGACAGAATCGCGGTTGATGGAAGGTACCAATCGGTAGGAAAGCTGGTGAACGTCTCAATCGTGGTGGGGAAGCCGCTGGTCCAGCGGGCCAGTCCGGACCACTGCCAGCCACCGACGATGGCGTTCACGAAGCGGCTGGAAGAGCCGGCAAACCGCTGTCCCCGTCCGAAGGGCAGCTGGTAAACCCAATTGGTATTCAACTGGTGGGTAGTATCGAAGTCCGATACTCCCCGAAGCTGTGCCGGCGACCAGGAGTTGATGATCTGGTCGGCCTGATAGTAAGCATCGACATTATTAACCCGCTCGGCGTTGGATCCTATATCGATGGACCTGGAGTAGGTGTAGTTGAAATCCCACTGCAGGCCGTGGGTCATCCCCCGCCTGATCGTTACCTGTAGCGCGTTATAAGAACTGGTGCCAGCGCCTCGCCAGGAGTAGAGCGACGCGAACTGCGGATTGAAATATGCATAGGGACCGAGCTTGGAGCAGGCCGGGAAGCAAGGGTTCGGACCAAGACCAAGCTCCCCGGGCACGTCAGCAAAGATCAGCGGTAGTGTCTCATTGTGCAGGGCACAGGCGTACGAGCTATACATGGCTTGTGTCGCTGTCGGAGAGAAGGTGGCCTTCAACGCGGCTCCTCCCGGTGTGCAGCCACCAAAATCTGCCCCGTCATATACGCCTGCAGCCCCGGGGAACATATTTTCCCAATAGGGAATCTTCGACAAGCTTTGTATGGGAACGTTGGCAGCGGCGGCCTTCGACAGAAGAGTTGCCGCGGCAAAGTAATCCATCCCTGATTGCTTGTCCACAAGATCTTGAGGCATAGCCATGTCTTCTTCCTGCAGAAGACGGCGTCCCAGCCGCCCGATGTACGCCACGTCCAGGACAAAGCTGCCGCGCAGTTCTCGGCTAATCGAGAAATCAAACACCTGGGAGTAGGGTGTCTTCATCTTGTCGTCCACACCCCAGGAATTCGCGACCCCGTCGGGGAGTCCGCTGGGAGCCACTTTCGGGAATCCCCCAGTTGGGGGCGCCGCGATAAGTGCGGGCGGGATGGCGTTGACATTGCTGAATCGTGGTGAGTTATCGATCGTGTATTGGCCGATCGGATTCGGAATTGTCGTGGTCAGGCCGAAGGAACCGTTGCGGTCAAAGCTGTCGACGATCCCTTGGCCGAAGTGATCGTAGTAAATGCCGTAACCGCCGCGGATCGAGCTCTTCCCCATCCCGCCAAACAGGCGTTGCCGCCACCCGCTGTCGGCTTTTGGAGACCAGGCAAATGCCAGTCTAGGCGCAACATTTCCGTAGTCCCAATTCCAATAAGGCGGCTTGCCGCTCGCCTGGCCTGAAAGGACGTAACTTATGGAAGGATTGTAGGGTTGCCCCGCCAACATGGCCTTCCCCCGGTTTTGGAGAAAACTCTCCAGGCTGATCGATGGCGACACCTGAGTTCCTGTTGTTTCGTAGGGTGGCTGCAAGAGCGTGTACCGGATTCCGTAGGTGAGCGTCAGTTGCGGTGTGGCTCTCCAGGAATCCTGGACATAGGTCTCGAATTCGTGCGCCCGAAAATGACGCTGTGCCGGCGTCCCATTCGGCAGAGCATTTCCTTCCTTGGTGATGTTGTAGTTGGAGAAGGAAGAGTCGAGTAACCCCGTCAAGGCAATGACCGGCCAGTCATAGCCCGTCTGGAAATTGGGGTTGACCGCAGGAAAACCAAATGCGCTGGGATCAAGGCTGCTGCCGGTTCCCGCGATAAAAGCCGTAGGGTTCAGCCACAGGTCATAGGACCGGGCAAACGAGAAGGAATTGGCGTCCGAGTTGCGGTTGTTGGTAATGATGCGCAAGTTGCCGCCAAAGCCAAAAGTGTGTTTCCCTTTGACCCACGCCAAATCATCCGTCAGGTTCTGCACTGGCACAGTGGACGTAGTCGTAAAAGTAGTGGCGTTGAGCGAGTCCGGCCCGTTGCCGAACTCGGTGAAGTTCTGCGTGAGTTGGCCAATGTTGCCAACCCCCTGGCGAATGAATCCGTAGTGAAAATTGTTTATCAGGGTGGGGCGCAACGTGGCAGTGTAGCCGGCGATCAGCCCTTTGCTGTTGTTAAGTCCGACCGTGCTCTGGGGCTCGCCGGGAAATTGTGGTCCGAGCCCATTGTTGTCGTCCACCAGACCGCCGCGCAAGAACACGTGATGATTCGGCGTGACATTGAAATCAAACTTTGCGACGAACGTGTTCAGCTTCCCAGGGGTAGAGGCGGGAAATGTGAATCCCTGAAAGTTAAGCCCGTCGCCAACGGCAGAAGAGTTGGGGTGGGGGTAGTGCTGAAACAATGTCATCACCGCCGGATTCGCGCCCGGTCCCAGAGGGCATGTGCCATTGCCCGTGCAGTTGGGGTCCATCGTGGCCAGGTCTTGCTGGGTCAACGTTTCGATGCCACCCGCGGGGCAGGCGGGATCGCCGGTGCAGTCGTAGCTCATGATTCCCTGGCGTAAATTGTCGCTGGGCACAACGCGCGTGGTTTGCGTGTTTTCCCGAGTACGCTGGCCTTCGTAAGCGAGGAAAAAGAAAACCCGGTTCTTGACGATGGGGCCGCCGAAAGTCGCGCCAAAAGTGTTCCGGATCAACTGGCCGGGAACATTGGGGAGCCCGGATTGCAGTTGGCTTTGCTTGTTAAACCAGTCATTGGCCAAACCGACATTATTGCGATTGTATTCATAAACTGAACCGTGGAAACTATTGGTCCCACCTTTCGTAATCAGCGCGACCTGTGCGCCCGACGAGCGCCCCTCGTCAGCGTTGGCATTGCTGGTAGTCACGCGAAACTCCTGCAAGGAATCCAGCGTGGACCGAAGCGCACCCGCGAACGCATAGCCCTTGACCTGATCGTTGTCATCCACCCCGTCTAGCGTGATGTTCGTCTGGTCGCTGCGCGCTCCGCTCACCGACCCGCCACGGCTATCCTGGTTCTGGTCGACACTAGTTCCCACAAAGGTTACGCCCGGCTGTAAGCTCAGAATCTGCGTGGGATCGCGGCCTTCGAAGGGCAGCGATTCGATTTGTTGCGTGCCAAAGGCGTTCCCCAAGGTGGCATCTCCGCTGTTCACCTGCACTGTCTGGCTCTGTACGTCAATGATGGATGCTTCGGCCATCACCTTCATGGCGATGTTCGCCGTGGTCGGGACATTCACCTGTAACCCCAAGTTCTGTTGCTTGATGGTGGCGAATCCGGCCATGCTCACCGTCAGCGTGTAAGTGCCGGGCGGAATTTGCAGAAACTGGTAGGCGCCAAGGTTGTCGGTCGTGGTGGATTGAGAAAATCCCGTGCCGGGGTTGGTAAGACTCACCTTGGCGTCAACCACGACAGCGCCCAGCTGGTCGGAAACAATGCCGCGCAGGGATGAGGTGGAGGACTGCCCCCAAGACAACGCAGAGAAAGCAAGCATTACAACTGCCCAAGCCACGGTCAGCCGTTTCATACCCAAACCTCCCCTAGTTGAGGCCGCACTGAAATTGCCGCTGATTGCCTTCAGTGGGATAATCTGCGAATGCGTGCGGCAAAAAATAGTTCGCGGCCTTAACGTTTGTCAAGGTCTTTTCTTTCCAATTCTTTAAGGGAAACAACTGCTGCTAGTTTTCAGGGGGACATGATGCCGAGAGCGAACTCTGTACGTCCGATCTCTGTCTTGGTCTTGTTTTTCGTATTCTCCGTCGGCTTCGTGATTGCTCAGACCAAGCCGCGCGCCCGCGATTTGGGAGTTCCTTTTGACGGCACACCGGGACCGCTGAACGCCATCACTGACGTCAAAGGCGTGGAAGTCGGTCACACGACACTCATTTCGGGAGAGGGGTCCCAGATGGCGGGAATCGTTCGTACCGGAGTCACCGCGGTGCTCCCCAGGGGCAAAGACTCGAACGATCCCGTCTTCGCGGGATGGTTCACCGAGAACGGCAATGGCGAGATGACGGGAACGACCTGGGTCGAAGAATCAGGCTTCCTTGAAGGCCCCGTGATGATCACGAATACACACAGTGTTGGGACCGTACGCGATGCTGTAATTCGCTGGCGCCTGAAACGCCGTGGGCCTGACAAGGACGGCTATTCCTGGTCTTTGCCCATCGTCGCTGAAACCTGGGACGGTTACTTGAATGACATCAACGGTTTCCATGTCACGCCGGAGAATGCTTTCAGCGCCCTTGAGAGCGCACATACCGGCCCCGTGGCGGAAGGCAACGTGGGGGGTGGCACGGGAATGATATGCAACGAATTCAAAGGAGGAATTGGTACTGCTTCTCGCGTTCTCGATTCCAAGTACGGCGGTTATACCGTGGGAGTGTTGGTGCAATGCAACTACGGACAACGCGATCAGCTACGGATTGCAGGTGTGCCGGTCGGGCGGGAGATTGCCGGGCAGAAGGTCTGGGACGACGACGTGGGATCGATTATTGTAGTGGTGGCAACGGATGCTCCGCTGATTCCAACCCAGCTCAAGCGGGTCGCGAAGCGGGTAACGCTCGGATTAGGGAGAGACGGGAGCTATTCCGGCGATGGCTCGGGAGACATCTTCATTGCGTTTTCTACGGCGAATTCCGGAGGGGCTTCGTCGCGCGGTCTGCGTCAGCTCACCATGCTGCCCAACGATCAGATCAATCCTGTCTTCCTCGCCACGGTACAGGCCACCGAGGAAGCGGTGATCAATGCGTTAGTCGCGGCCGAGACCATGACAGGCGTCAACGGCCATACCGTCGTGGCCCTGCCGCATGATCGGTTGCGGGAAGTCTTACAGAAATACAACCGTCTACTAAAGTGAAGGCACTGGTTCGGCCGGCTCGAACTCAGTTTGAGCCCTTTGCGAGCGGCGTCTGGCAATAATACCTTCCACACACCGCTGTTGATGATTTGCAGTTGTGTGCAGGCCAGGCGGAGTACTGCACCGGACTGGCGTGATACAGCTCTGGACGCGGGGTTCACTCCGAGGCCACATTGCGAGCACCCAGTGCATGCCGGGCGAGCGCGTGATTAGCTGGCCGCCCTGGGAAGATTCGCAGGGATCCAGGCGGTATCAGGTCATCCCTACGAAAAGGGACGTAACCAACGGCTACCTTTCGTAGACGGTAGAGCCGCCCGTGACGGTGCGCACGATCTCGATATCTTTGATTTTCTCCTGGTCGACGGTGTGAGGATCGTCTGCCAGCACGACGAAGTCCGCCAGCTTGCCAGGCGTAATTGATCCTTTGATCCCTTCCTCATGTGAGTTGTACGCACCGTTGATGGTGTTCACCAGCAAGGCTTCATCTACGCTGATTCGTTGGTTGGCTCCCCAGGTCTCTCCATTCCAGCCGGTACGCGTCACCATGCCCTGCATGCCCATGAGCGGGGCAAACGGTCCCGGGCTGAAATCTGAGCCGGCGGCGGCTCGAATTCCGGCGTCGAAGAAGGAACGGTACGCCATGCTCCGCTTCATGCGTTCTTCCCCATAAAAATGAAACTTGTCGGAATTGTAGTAGGCATAGGTGGTGAAGGGGGCAGGAACTGCGCCGAGCGCCTTGATACGCCGCAGAAGGTCATCGTTGATCAGTGTGCAGTGAGTGATCTTGTGGCGCACGTCGGGACGCGGTGCAGCCTGCTGCGCCCGCTCGTACGCGGTAAGCACCATGTCGATGGCAACATCCCCATTCGCGTGGCAGTTCGGTTGGATGCCGGCCCGCTGCACGCGCTCTGCCCAGGAGTTGAGATCGTCCTGGGTTTCGGTGATGTTGCCGCTGTAGGGAGGATGGGTGCCGGCATAGGGCTGGCTCAGCGCCATGGTACGCTCAGAGAATGAGCCATCGGCGGTGTGCTCCGAGGTAGCGCCAAAGCGAATCCACTCGTCTCCGAAGCCGCTGCTGATCCCGTTGTTGATCATTGCCTCCAAAATATCCCCGCTGGTCTCAAAGCTCACCCGGTGCAGCAGTTCGCCGCGTGCCCGCACTTGCTGGAGCGCAAATAAATCGCCGCCTTCATGGTGAACGCTGGTCAGCCCATAGCGGACGAATTGTTTGGAAATGTATGCCAGTCCGTCGCGATCGCGCTGTTCCGTCTGTTCTGCCGTGAAGGTCTCCCGTTTACCAACGTGGTTGAATACTTCACGAGCGCGATCGGTGACTCGTCCGTTGAGTTGGCCGTTTTCGTCGTGATCGTAAGTTCCGCCCATCCGGTTGGGAGTGTCCTTGTTTATCCCAGCCAACTCCAGCGCTTTGCTGTTGTAGTAGGACGTGTGGCCGCCGCGATGATGGACCACTACCGGATGTTGCTCTGAGACCTGGTCCAGATCGCGCACACTGAGCTGGCGGTTGTCCTTCAGCTTTGTGTCGTCGAAGAAGTAGCCATCGATCCAAAAGCTCGCGGGTGTCTTCTGGGCCTTGGCGCGGAGTTTATCGATGATGCTGGCGATGGTTACAAACTCGACCTCATAGGGATTGCCGACCAGGACTTCGTAGAGCAGAGTGTTGCCGCCGGCGTGATTGTGGCAATCGATAAATCCGGGCACGATGGTCATCTGCTTCGCATCGAAGGTCTGCGTTCCCCTGCCCATGAACGCCTTAGCTTGTGCTGCGCTTCCCAAGTAAGAGAATCGTCCACCTTTAACAGCAAAAGCCTCCGCCTTGGGCATGCGGGAATCGACGGTGTAGACCTTGGCGTTGAATACGACTAGATCGGCGTGGCGTGGATTAGCGTCGGCACTCTGCGCTTCACCGAATGCGGTTGTGCCTAAAAGGCCAGCGCCGGCAAGACCTGCCACGCCGCCTCCGGTCAGGCCCAGGAATTCCCTACGGTTGTGGCGGTATTTGTTCATCCGCTCTTCCTCCTTACTCTCTCCTTACCCTCGCCCCGTGAATTTCTGCTCAAGCCGGCCTGAACGTCCAAAGAAGCGTCGTTATCTTTCGTCTTGTGCGGAGTCCACCTGTTTGTGCCGAACCAAGCATTCAGTTGGACTGCCTTTCTTCGCATTATGTCAATGACGAGCACAGCGTCACTCTCTCTCCGGTCTTTCTTTGTCCTCACCCACGCACGGATCTCCCCGATCCGCTGCTTTTCCGGCAAGGACTCGATCCTGGACAAAAACTCAAGAACGCAGCTGTCAACGGTTCCGCACCATTCCTTGAATATCAGTTTCTTGAATATCAGTGCTAGCAGACCCGATGCACCCGGGCAGTCCAGCCCCCCTTATCCCCGGCGATTTAACAAGGTTGAGGAATTTTCGAGAGTCCGCTAGATCAAGTTCATCGATGGCTGCAAGACTGCGTTTCACGGAATACAGATGCTCCAAGCTGTTTTTGTCACGGTCCATCAGTCTCTCGTGGGGATGGTTACCCATGAACTTCCAGCCGAAATATTTGTTAAGGAAGTCATACCATTCTTGCGTATCAAGTCTCCGGATATATTTCAGTCCTACGCTGTCCATGAATTGTTCGGTGTCGAGGATCTTCGAAACAGTCGGGGTTACCCAATAGCGATTGAGTGCATCCAGCCACCTATTCTCATCGCGCAAATCCCAGTGGCGGTTTATGTCCACGGCTATTTCTCACGGACCGACATTGCGATCCGTACGTCGGCGAGCAGACCGCTCGCCCTCACGGCGGAACTTGGAGAAGTCTAGAGGGTGCCCACATTTACGATGATTCCGGCGATGCGAGTCATGGGCCGGAATCAAATGGATCAGGCGCCTGCATGTCCGCTGGTGTCTTGTGCCCAGAGGGAAACCCCGAAGATCAAAACAGCGAAAGACAGAGTGATTGCCGCCCGCGGCGTGCAGGGTGAGCAGGAAAGACGCTTGCAGCTTCGCAGTGCCATACAATGCCCTCCGGCAGAAATCGAATTGTCTTACCGGTGCGGATCGCAGAGACAGAAAGTCCAGAAGTTGAGAACGAGATCTGGCAACGACGCGGGAAAGGCTTATCGAAGGCGTGGACAGCATCGCCACAAAAGACTGCGCACGGCATATAGGGCAACCTCGGCTCCTTACGTGCCTTTGAGTCCGAATGATCCTTTGTAGATTCCGCCGAACCTTACGAGAATTGTGGAAGGTTAGAAAAGCGTACCCTTCAGTGTCAAGCAGAAAATTCCTATCCAGGCAAAGCGTTTCTTCAATCGTCCGAGCTCTTGCCCAGTCGCCAGTTTTCCCGGGACAGCACAATACGCCAGAGTGAATGACTTCTCGGCCTCGTCATAAGCACCGGCCTGGAGTGCGGAGCGGCACTTGAGGATAGGGTTCTCCGTCAAGGGAGCGGAGCATTTCAAGAAAACGGCTTTCATTCTTCTTGACAGGGGCTCGCTGCTTTTTCTAACCTTGCGGACTTATAGTAATGTGTGTGCTGCGCGACGCAGCGAATCTCGGCTCCGTGATACTGGGGAACTTTCATGCGGGTGTTGATGTGCCTGTTCATGTTGTGGTGCCTTGAGTTGCAGCCGGCCTTGGCCCAAGATCGCGACTATGGTCGCTCCATGGTAGTGACCGGCCGCGGTATCGTGGCTACCAGCCACGTTCTGGCTTCCCAGGCAGGCGCCCACATCCTTGAACGGGGTGGTTCCGCGATCGACGCGGCTATTGCCGCTAATGCAGTGCTGGGCGTAACTGAGCCCATGATGAACGGCATCGGCGGTGATCTGTTCCTGCTCTACTGGGATGCCAAGAGCGGCAAGCTGTACGGGCTAAACGCAAGTGGGTGGGCTCCGCAGGGCCTCACGATAGATTTCCTGAAGAAGCAGGGCATCACGTCGATGCCGGACGATGGAATCCACAGTGTCACAGTGCCGGGAGCCGTGGATGGCTGGGCGAAGGCTCATCAGCGTTTTGGAAGATTGCCTTGGAAAGATTTGTTTACACCCGCAATTTATTACGCCGAACATGGCTATTCCGTCCCTGAAATCATCCACGATTTCTGGGGTATCGGCCGCGCGAAGTTGAAGCAGACAGAGGAAGCGCAGCGGGTCTTTCTTCCCCATGGCAAGCCGCCGGCCGTGGGGGAACAGTTCTCCAATCCCGACCTGGGGAAAACCTTGCGATTATTGGCAGACCAAGGGCCTCGCGAATTTTACGAAGGCGAAATTGCGAAAGCAATCCTCAAGACATCGAACGCTCTGGGCGGGACCATGCAACCGGGCGACTTGGCGGAATTTTCTTCGGAGTGGGTTGAACCAATCTCAATTGATTACCGCGGGTGGAGAGTCTACGAACTTCCTCCGAATGGGCAAGGGATGGCTGCACTGGAAATGCTGAATATCATGGCTGCCTCCGAGCCAGACAAGCACGGCCCGGAAGCAGCGGTAGAGCTGCACAAGAAGATCGAAGCGATGAAGCTCGCCTACACCGATCTGTATCGCTACAACGGTGATCCTCGTTTCGCGAGTATTCCAGTCGGCGGCCTGCTTTCAAAAGAGTATGCTGCACAACGTGCCGCCCTCATCGATCCGCAGAAAGCGAATTGTGCCGCGGTCAATGGTACGCCAGCAAAAAGCGACACCACGTACCTGGCCGCGGTCGACAAAGATGGCAACATCGCTTCGCTGATCCAGAGTGTGTACGACTATTTCGGTTCTGGCGTCGCGGTGACAGGCATGGGTTTTCTGCTTCAGGATCGGGGAGGACTATTTGTGCTCGATCCCAAACATCCCGATGCCCTCGCCCCGCGCAAGCGCCCCTTCCACACCATCATTCCTGCATTCATGGAACAGGGAGACCAACACATAGGATTTGGGATTATGGGCGGTTCCAATCAACCGCTTGCGCATGCGCAATTCGTGTCCAACGTTGTGGACTATGGCTGGAACATCCAGGCAGCTCTCTCCGCTCCGCGCTTCACCATCCGCGACACAGGAAAGCCCATCGAGTGCACCATTCTTCTGGAGTCGCGCGTCTCGCCTGAGGTGCAGAATCAGTTGC
>Ga0209330_1000103_pt1 | contig 41088 bp, 31 predicted proteins | sample JacPinW_OM2H0_O3_FD_187969 | JGI IMG/M metagenome (GOLD analysis project Ga0209330, IMG submission 187969) | Forest soil microbial communities from Algoma, Ontario, Canada - Jack Pine, Ontario site 1_JW_OM2H0_O3 (SPAdes) (version 2) | ecosystem: Environmental > Terrestrial > Soil > Boreal... | reverse complement strand
GCCGATGAAACCCTGTTCCTCGGCAAGCGCGGCCAGAATAAAATCAGAATATCGCACGGGCACGAAGCCCAGCTGGTTCTGGCTGCCTTTGCCGAAACCTTTGCCCCAAAATCCGCCCGAGCCGACTGCAATCTCGGACTGCAAGACCTGATAGCCTGCGCTGCGCGGATTCTCCTCGGGGTGGAGGAATGTCTCGATGCGCTGCTGCTGGTAAGGCTTCAAATGGTGCCGCATGTTCCAACCGACTGGAATCATGAGCGCTACCAGGACTAACCCGACTGCCAAATGCTTCCATTCAATCCCTGCAAGGAATGCGCCAACAACGGCGACGGGAACAAGCACCATCGCAGTTCCCAGATCCGGCTGCATCAGAATCAAGCCAACCGGAATGCAGGTGAGGGCGGCAACCTTCACCAGATCCGAGAGCGTTAGCCGGTCCGTATGGACTTCACTGAAGAACCGAGCCAGCACAATGATTATAATCAACTTCATCAACTCTGACACTTGGAAATTAGGGCCACCGCCCAGCGAGACCCAGCGCTTCGCTCCGAAGCGGGAATGGCCGATCACCAACACAACCAGCAAAGTGGCCAAGCCGAACATATAAAGCACGGGGGCTTGATCCATCAAGGTGTGGTAATCGATGCGCGAAATAATGAACATGCTCGCGATGCCGACGCTGAGCCACATTAATTGTTTCCATTGCATTCCAGCCATGGCGCTGGCGTGAGTGGAAGAGTAAATCTCCAGTACGCCGAGGGTAGTGATGGCGGCGACGATAGCGAGCAAAACCCAATCGAAATCCTGAGTGCGCGGACGATCTTTCATGGACGCTTCGCTCCAACGGTCGCAACAAGAGGCGTTGAGCCCGGTTGCGCGGGCAAATCAGTAGTGGCTTGTTGTTGCGTACGAGCGTTCTTCTTATCGTAATAGGCTTTCACGATGTCGCGCACAACGGGTCCGGCAGCTTCACCGCCATGTTCCATCGTGTCTTGAACGATCGCGGCGATGACAATTTCCGGGTTGCGGCGAGGTGCGAAGCCGACAAACCAACCATCCATGGTCTTAGTGCCGAGGCGTTTTGCGGCATCGTAGCTCATCAATTGAGCGGTGCCGGACTTCCCGCACAAATCGACGTTTTGCAAGCGGAGATGATATCCCGTGCCGCCGCCTTCATTGACGACGCCGTAGAGGCCCTGGGTGACCTGCTCGACAGTATTGTCGGATATCGGGAAATGATCGACTCTCGAGTTTGCGAAATTTTTCAGCAGGTGAGGTTGCACCAAAGTGCCACCACTGGCGACGGCGGCGGCCATGCGGGCTAATTGGACGGGCGTGACCGTTACAGCGCCCTGGCCGACGGACACGGAAATCGTTTCGCCCGCATACCACTTATGGTGATACACGCGCTCGACCCACTCTTCGGAAGGAACGAGTCCGGGTTCCTCGCTGGGCAAGTCAATTCCGGTGCGCTTGCCGAAACCAAGGCCTGAGGCGTAATGGGAGATGGTGTCGATTCCGAGCAGCTTTCCGACGTTATAGAAAAAAACGTCGCAGGAATCGACGATGGCCGCGTGGAGGCCTACCGTGCCATGCCCCTGGGGTCTCCAGCAGTGAAACGTGCGCCCATAGAAATTCGCAAATCCCGGGCAATAAGCGGTGAAGTTTGCGGAAATTTGTTTGGATTCCAGCATGGCCGTAGCCATGACGATCTTAAACACGGAGCCGGGGGCCAGTTGCGCCTGGATAGCGCGATTTAGAAGAGGCGTTTTTTTATCGGTGTTGAGCGACTGCCATTCTTCCTTGGGAACTCTGACGGCAAAGTCGTTCGGATCGAAAGTCGGACGGCTGACCATGGCGAGGACTTCGCCGGTGCGCGCATCCATGGCCACAACCGCACCTTGCTTGCCCACCATGTCGGCTTCGGCGATGGCCTGCAGATCGTAATCGATAGTGAGCTGGACGGGCCTGCCGGGAATCGCTTCCACGTTGTCGAGGGTGCGCATGACCTTGCCCACGCTATTGACGACAACGCGGCGCATTCCGTCGGTGCCCTCGAGTTGGTCGTTGTATTCCTTCTCGAGTCCCGCTTTACCGACGAGATCTCCGGGGCGATATTGTCCTTCGCTCTGATCCATGTCCTGAACGGACACTTCGCCGACGTAACCGATCGCGCTGGCGAGCATGGAATCGTGCGGATACCTGCGGCGCTGGACCATCATGAGTTCGAGGACGGGAATGTCGGCACGATGCGATTCAACGAAAGCAATGTCCGCCTGGCTCGCAGCAGGCTTAATTATGACCGGAAGGAATTTCGGCTCGGCTTTAGCGGCTTCAAGTTCCTGCTGCAAATCGGCAGGGTCTATTCCCAGGCCGTCCTCGATTTGGGGAAGACTCTTCTCCAGCGATTTCAGATCATCCCGCATCAGCAGGATGCTGAAGGAAGGGTAGCTATCGACGAGCACGCGGCCTTCGCGGTCAAGCATGGGCCCGCGCGGCGCGATAATCGGTATGGAACGAACGCGATTGCGCTCAGCGAGGTCAACAAAGTGGCCGGATTGGACGACTTGCAGCTTCCAAAAGCCGACCATAAGGAGAGCAACTATAGCGACGAAGACATAGGAAACCAGCGCCAGCCGACCCTGGGGGATTTTTTGGTCGTTAACGCTCCACGATGGCAATTGCACTCCTGCGGTAGGCGTACTAGAACCCGATGCGCCCGTCTGAGTCGAGTTGAGAACAGCGCTCGAAGTAGTATTTAAATTAGCACTTTGCGCGGGTAAGCTGCAACCCGGGCATGTCTAGTACGTTACCTGGGCTTTTTAGTGTCGGGTTTGGCGAGGTAAAAAACCTTCGACCTAGCTAGAAGATTCGAGGACACACGGAGAAGGTCACAGCCTGCTTGCCGGTTTTTCCAGCTACGAGGGCCCGCAGTATTATTGCTTCCTCACCGGTGAAGGTCGGACTCCGGCTGAAGACCTGAAATAGTGCTAATGCTGATAACTGTGGGTGGGTGTTTCACAAGTTCGCAGATCGCGTCTTGCCACCAGGCATCACTCGATGGCGCGGCGCACCGGCCCTGTTTGGGGTGCTCGCATCGGAGCTACGTGCCCGACCTTTCATCGAGTACAATGCTACGTCTGCTGCGCCCAACAGGGTCTCTATTGTTTTGCCATCTTTCGGATAGCCGGCGACGCCGATGCTGACCGACAGCTTTGGTTTTCGACCGTCATGCACAAGGCTGTCACAGATGCGCCGGGCCACTAAGGTGGCCGATATTACTCCTGTCTCGGGCAGGACCAGCGCAAACTCATCCCCGCCGAAGCGCGCTGCGGTATCCATGTCCCGGCTGGAGTTGGACAAAACATCCGCCAACCGGCAAAGCGCCTGACTGCCGACTAGGTGGCCGAAACGATCATTAATCTTTTTCAACCCGTCCAGGTCAAGGAACAAAAGGGCGAACTCACGTGACGTGCGCTCGGATCGCTTGATCTCCATGTCAATAATTTCCACAAAATGGCGGTAATTGGCAAGACCGGTGAGGGGGTCGTTGGCCGCCTGCTTGCGCAGATGATCTTCGAGCTCGCGCTGCTTAGTGACGTCCTCAACAATGATCTCGTATCCGTCCGTCACATCCCCGGCACTCACTTCGCGTCCGCTGAGCCGGACCTTCAGAAGCGTACCGTCGTTGCGCTTCCATTCAATTTCCAGCGGATCGGCCCCATCCGGACCATTCTTTCCAGGGGAGAGCCCGAGCAATTGCGCTCGTTTGGAGGCATCACGAAGGATCTCACTTGCATAGTTCGCTGCAAGGAGTTCCTCTCGCGACACATAACCAAGCATAGTGACTAATGCCTGATTAACATCAAGGAAGTCGCCTTTGCTGCTGCAGCGACACATTCCATATGTCAAATTCCCCACTAAGGCGCGATAACGTGCCTCGGAATGACGCAAATTTTTCTCCGATTGATCGCGCTCCTCCCGCAGGTTGTTCTCAGTCAGCGCTCGACGAATCGCTATTGGAAGGTGACCAACGTGATCCCTGTCAATACAATCGGCAGCGCCCTCCGTAACAAGCCCAGCCATGGTTTCCGGTTTCATTGTGTCGCCCAGGAAGATAATGGGGATGTGTCTCTCCCTCGGCCGTAACACCTCGAGTACCGGCGGGCCATGCCAGTTGCGCATGGGATATTTGGCCAGCACTACGTCATAATATTTTGAGTCCAGATGTTTAACAAACTGCTCGGAACTTGAAACTACATCCGCACTGACTTTGCAGTGCGCTCTCTTGAGCTCTCGCACGCACCGCTCGACGTCTGCGGCGACGCCTTGAGCAAACAAGACGCGTAAGGGCCGCCGTCTGCTGGCGAGTCCATGCAGGCCAGGAGCGAGCTCAAGTTGTTTGACGTGGTTTCGAGAGGTATGTGGCATCGAACTCCGCCCAGACGGAATCCCCCGGGAACCGGTTGAAGTTCCCTAAGGAACCGTAATCGGACAAGGTGCGTAGCATATGTGCAAAACGGCACATATTTAACATTTATAGTAACTCTTAAGGCACATCATGCCGGACCATGCCGACCTCAGTACAAGCCCTTCCTTCGTCAGGCCAAGCAGCCAGAATGACAAATGAATGAGAGGTGGAGGCTTGTTCCCTCATACGGCTCAAACTTTGTTTACTCTCGCTATCGCAGTTGCTAGTATTTCTGCCGTCTTCAGTAATGTTTGGAGAGGGCGATCTATGTGGCGAGACAGTTTTCGAATCAAAGCGGCACTGGTGACGTTGCTGGCACTGGGTTTCGGCGAGGGTGCGCTAAGGCAAGCGCACGCTGAAGCGAAGTATATGTTCCTGACTGTCACGGATTTTGAAGCTGGTATTTCCTACCGGCAAGCGCAATCGCATGTTCCCATAGGGCATCTGATTAATCCTTGTTCTTACGCCGACCATTTTGCAGCGACGATCGATTGGAACGACGGCTCGGGAGAACATAAACCGGATACAAATGTGCAGACGAGAATGCTGCAGGAAATTCAAGTGGTTCAAAGCGGCATTTATTTGTTCTGGGACGACGAGCACGTGGCGAATCGTCCCGGGACACAAATTGTCACGACCAAACTTTCGTTTCACTGCTCGGGAGAACCTGCCGGAGACCGGGAATACATAGAACGAAATGTAGTAAACGTGTATGCGCGTATTCCAGTGAATCAGGTTGAGTTCGCGAAGAATGGGAAGAGCATCAGCACTGTGAAAGGGCACGACAATGTGGACTTGACGATCACGCTCGACGCTCCGGCGCCGCCTTCGGGCACATGGGTGAAGCTTGAAGTGGCTCCTCCAGGGAATTTGAATGCGCTGCCGCCCTACGTGCAAATTAGTAGTGGAGAAACGCAGGAGACGATAAGGGATTTGGAATTGAGAAAACCCGACGCCGACTTGGGAATCGTTGTGAAGGCGTCGACGGTAGGGCGCGCCCAAGAGTCGCAAAAGCTGACCGTCACACCGTAGATTTCGGAGTGCGGGAACACCTCTGTGGCAAATACATCGCCTCTTACCTAGAACAGTGATCCATTGGAGCATTCATGTTTTTGGTTTTGCCGGTTACGGCATTTGTGCTTTTCTGCCGCATCCTCAACAAGGAAAGTCTGGATTGGCGGAGGTCAATCCTCGGGGCGGCCGTATTCTGCGGCACTTCCGTCGTTGTAATCACTGAAGCCTTAAGCGCCGGGCAGACTCTGACTCCTGCGGCCGTGGCGATATCGTGGCTGGCCATCTGCGGCGGCGAATTCCTCTTTCTGAAATTCCGCACATCCCCCGAATCGCGAAGCGAGCGCCGGGCAGAATCTTCGGACGAGAGTTTGGACTCCGCGACGAAATGGCTGCTGGGCGGCGCCGGAGTGATCACGATTCTGATCGGGATCACCGCCGTGGTTGCGCCGCCGAGCATGTGGGATGCGATGGACTATCACCTGCCCCGTGTAGTGATGTGGATGAGCAATCACAGCGTGAGATTTTATCCAACGCCGGATTACGTCCAACTGATTTGGGGACCGTGGGCCGAGTACGCAATGATGCATACGTACTTGCTGTGGGGCAGCGACCGGTTTGTGAACATGGTCCAGTTTTTCAGCATGACCGGGTGTTTGATTGGCGTTTCGGCGATTGCGAAATCTCTCGGTGCCAGCGCGCGTGGCCAAGCCCTCGCGGTGTTAGTCTGCGTGACGATACCCGAAGGCGTTCTGGAAGCTTCGGGCCCCATGAATACGTACGTGCTGGCTTTTTGGATGACTGCGACGGTCGTTTTTCTGCTGAGCTGGAATGAGGATCCAACTTGGTTCAATCTGATTTGCGCGGGCCTGTCGGCGGGTCTGGCGATTTTTACGAAGGGAACAGCCTATGCTTTTTTGCCCCCGATTGTCCTGGCGTGTTGGTGGATGGGCTCTGCTTCCACGCGGATCAAATATTTAAAACGCGCCGTGCCTCTTCTTTTGCTGGTTGTCGCAATTAACGTTCCTCAATTTGTTCGCTGTTACGAGCTGACGGGTTCTCCGCTCGGTGTGCCGTTGCCCGACGGCGGAACGCGAGTTCACCAGACCGTGGATCGAATCAACTTGACGGGAACGTTGGCCAACGTACTGCGGAATGCTTCTCTGCAGATGAGCACGCCCAGCAGGCGAATCAATTCTCGGATCGAACAGGCATTCCGGTGGAGCATCCGGGCAATCGGCGCTGATCCAGACGATCCGGAGATGATTTGGCTGAAAGGAGGGCCATTTCGCGTCAATCATTCTTCGCTAAGCGAAATCAGCGCGAGCAATCCGTTGCACTTCTTTCTCTTAATGATCGCGATCGGGCTGGCCTTGCGGAAACGCGGAGGAGGAACAGGGCACAATGAACTGTGGTACGCGCTGGGCCTGATCGGGGCGTTCTTTCTTTTTTCCGCGCTGGTGCAGTGGCAGCTCTGGTCCAGCCGCCACGAATTGCCGCTATTCGTGCTGGGAGCAGCCTTGACCGGGCTGATTCTCGATCAACGCTTTCCACGATGGGTTGGAACTGCGGGCGGGGCTTTGCTTCTAGTGTTTGCGTTGCCTTTTGCGCTGACCAATCATCACCGGTCGTTGGTGCGTTGGAGCCACGGCGACGACGTCTATCAACCGCGTTCCGTGCTCTATTTTACCGATACGCATGAGGCTCTGGCACCGAACTTTATTGCCGCGGCAGACGCGGTGAACAAACTGGATTGCGCGAACATTGCTTTTGATTCTTACGTCGCTCCGTCGGATGCGGGCCACGATGCCCGGTCGTTTTTTGTATATCCGCTGATGGCATTGACTCACGCCGACGGCCTCTCACGCAGCGTCTGGTATAGCGGCGTAAACAATCTTACGAGCCGGTACTCGGAACGAGAGAAGCATCCTGCACCCTGTGCCGTGATTTGCCTGGATTGCGCGAACGTCCCGGCAAAATGGGACGAATATCGGAACGTGGGCGGACGAGCATCGGTGTTTGACTACGTCGTAGTGTTTGGCGCGGCGGGCCAAATGCCGAATGAAGCGCCGAAAATGGCGGCCCATTGACGAATTAATATGCCTGGCCTAAGAGTTACAAGATCATTTTCGCGCATGCGAGTTACGAAGATTTGCGGAGGCGATCGAGAAGGGCAAAAAGAACCACGCCGAAGGCCGCGGTTACAAGAGAGTCTACGAACAGATGGATGGTGAACAAGGGCGCGGAATGATTCAGCAGAACGCGCTGAGTGACCGCCAGGATAGCCTGATGGAAATGAAAAAACAGGAAGATGAGACCGAAGCGGCTTAGCGGATGCTCGGTATCAATTCTTGCCCCGACGGACGAAGCAAGATATCCGACGATAGTTTTAGCGATGCCGTACATGCCGATGGGATTGTCGTGACTGAGTGCGTCCTGCAAGATGCCGATACCTGCTCCTAGAAATAATCCCGACACAGGATTGCGCCTGCTTACTCCGAAATAAATGGTCACCAGGAGCGGAAGGTCGATGAGTTCGGACCAGCGTCCGTATTTATGCAGGAAGGTTTGAAAGACGAGCGCGAGCAAGCAAGTCCCCAGGACCGTGCCACCATAAAACTTGTGCACCTCGATATTCGGTTCCGAGTGCGCTCCGATATTCATCATGTATGCCATTTTATCGTTGCGGAGCGGGTGGCTGCACCGCTGGAGCCTTGTTTGCCGGAGCTGCTGACTGAGGGTGAGCAGCAGGCGGCTTAAATTTATTCGGATCGGTGACAATTCCCGTGGTTCTTGGAGCAGGCGCTGATGATTGCGGCGGTTGAGCGCCATCACGCGCTGAAGCGGCTGCTTCGGAAATCTCTTCCGACTTTTTCGGCGCGAGTTCCTGGAGTGAGAGCAGCACAATCACATCTTCCAGGCGGTCCAGCCGCGCGGCCGGCTGCACGGAGATAACTTGAAATGGATTCCCCGGCTTTGTGGTTCCGACGGCTCCGATCAGCAAATCCTTGGGGAAGATTCGATCTTCGCCCGAGGTGACGATCACGTCTCCGGGCTGGAGCTTCTCGTCGTTGACCACGTATTCCATGTGCGGCTCGGGGTCGCCGCTGCCTCGGACGACGCCATGCGTGCGCGAGACGGCAAAAAGGGCGCCCACGCCGCTGTCCTTGTCATTGATAAGAAGGACTTGTGCGGTGGAAGGAAAGACCTCCACGATTTTTCCGACCACGCCATCGGGTGTGATCACTCCCATATTGCGCCGCAAGCGGTCGCGTTCGCCGCGATTGATGAAAAGTGTATGAGAGGTGGGATCGGCGCTGGCGCCTATCACTTGCGCGGCAAGCATCGGAGCTTCAGGATGCGTATCATGAAAATTCAGCAACGTGGAGAGGCGCTGGGCTTCGACAGAGCGGCTTTCCAGCTCGCGGTTCCTGATGCGGAGTTTGTCGAGTTCGCTGTGCAGACGTTCATTTTCGGCGCGCGTATTGCGCAGTCCGACGTAGCCGCTCCAGACGCCACCGACGTGGGAAAATGTCCACGTTCCAGCGCGTTCGAGAGGAGTCATCAACTCCACTGCCCAATAGCGGATCAGACGGACATTATTTTCTCGTTTGATTTGAAACGCGAGAAGAAGCACCTGCGCAAGGACGACGATTGCGAGCAGACTCAGCGGACGATGGCGTGAAAAAGTGTCGATCATAGCTTTAACACCCTAGCGGCTCAATCGATGGAGACGAGCCGCAACAGGCGGAAGTCGCTCAACATCTTTCCGGTTCCCAGCACGACAGAAGCGAGCGGGTCGTCGGCGATGGAAACGGGAAGACCGGTTTCTTCGCGGATACGCTTATCGAGATTCTTGATCAGCGCTCCGCCTCCGGTGAGAACGATGCCGCGATCGCTGATGTCAGCCGAAAGTTCGGGCGGAGTGCGTTCGAGCGCGACGCGGATTGCGTTCAAGATTGTGGAGATGCACTCGGAGAGCGCCTCGCGAATTTCACTGTCGTCAATTGTGACGGTGCGGGGAACGCCTTCGATCAAGTTGCGACCCTTCACTTCCAGGGTGAGCGGCTTTTCCAACGGATAGGCTGAGCCGATTTCGATTTTGATTTGTTCCGCGGTGCGTTCGCCGACCAGCAAGTTATATTTGCGCTTCAGGTAGTGCATCACCGCTTCATCCATTTCATTTCCGGCCACGCGAACCGAGCGCGAGTAGACGATACCGCTCATGGAAATTACGGCGATGTCCGTGGTGCCGCCGCCGATGTCCACGACCATATTTCCGGAAGGTTCTTCGATGGGCAGGCCGGCGCCAATCGCTGCGGCCATGGCCTGCTCGACGAGATAAACTTCGCTGGCTCGCGCGCGGTACGCGGAATCCTGCACGGCGCGCTTTTCCACGGGCGTGATTTCGCTGGGAACGCCGATCACGATCCTGGGGTGCACCAGGACGCGGCGGTTGTGTGCTTTCTGGATGAAATAGGTGAGCATCTTTTCGGTTACTTTGAAGTCGGCGATTACGCCGTCCTTCATGGGCTTGATAGCCACCACATTTCCGGGAGTGCGCCCGAGCATTTCCTTTGCTTCGCGGCCGACGGCGACGACTTCGCCGGTATTCTTGTTAATAGCCACAATCGAAGGCTCGTTTACGACAATCCCTTTCCCTCGCGCATACACGAGCGTGTTGGCGGTACCGAGATCGATGGCCAGGTCGGATGAAAAGAGGCTGAAGACCGACCGCATGTTGTAGCCGTTTTTCGTCACGTCTTGCGTCCCCCTCGCCTTCTACTTCTGCGCCGCAGAGGCGGCGTGTTGTTGGCGGGCTACCGAAATCTCGAGTGCACAGCTATATTACGGGATAACGACCTGCACGCGCTTGGTTGCGGTACCACCACGGCGATTTTGCCCCGTAATAATGACCTCGTGGCTGCCCTTTACCATCGGCGGCAGAAAATGCCGGAACTGCCCGTCGGGTTGAATGCTGGCGACCGGTTCGCCGTTGATAATCAGGGCCGCGCCGGCTTCTGTGTGTCCGATGATCTCGACGACGTTACCTTGCAACACAGTGTTGGTGACTTCAAGCAGCATTTCCTGCTCTTTACCCTGAATGACCAGCGTGAACTTGTGGGGATCGCTCTGATCGCTCACGGCATTGTCCGCGTCGATAGCGCGCACCCTCCAGAAGTAATCGCCGGGATCGAGCCCCACGATGTCAACGCCTTCTGAAGTTGTTTTCTTATCCATCACAACTTTACTGAACATAGCACTCGTGCTGGCCTGGAACTCGTAGGACTTCGCTGTAGCCACAGGCTTCCACGAGAAATGGACCGGGTCATGTTTCGGATCTGCCACTGTGATGGCTTGCAGATTCAGCGGCTCGTCCAATTGAGGCGGGGCCAGCACATCCGTGCGAGTGATTTGTCCGCCGGTAGAAAACGTGGCGCGCTGAAACTGGCCGATATCCAAGTGCTCGCTGCCACGATCCAGTTCCGCGCTTCCGGAGGCGATGGTGATTTGCTGCTGTTTGGTCGTCGGATCGCTGGTCACAGCAGCGCGGCTATTGGCGCGGAGTGAGGCGACGGCGTTCTCAAAGGAAACTTCTGCTTTGGAGCCGGGGACTTCCCATGCACCGGTGGCGAGGTCCACCTGGCCTGAGGTGATGTGCACGCCGACTTGCGAAGCGTGGTCCTGCTCGACGATGTTCTCCTCCACGGTTACAAGCGTGTCGCCTTTGACGGTGTACGTGGTTCCATCAGCAAAGGCCATGCGCGCGACGCCCTCGGGACCCGTCTGGATCAAATCACCTTTGTCGAGCGTGAGCTGATAGTCAGCGCTCTGCCATTCAACGGAATTCACTTTCTTTACCTGAACTTTTCCATCAAGGTTCACGAATCGTGCCTGCCGCGCATTAATCGTAGCGACGCCGGTATCGTGCGCCGACACAGCTTCGTTAAGGCGTTTCAGGAGCTTGCCGGAGATATCAGGAAAGGTAAAATAGGACGCGGCAAGTATCACGCCAATGATCAAGATGGCGCACAACGCCACGGTTTTGTAGGTGACGGTGTGCCAATAGACTTCGACTCTCGAGATTTTAGGCTTCGGCGGCACGATGGATTTTTGGTCGATCATGAATTATTTAGGCTAATTTGCAAATCTAGCATACGGGTATAGGCCATTCAACTCGGCGCGAGGGGAGTTGCGGAAACTGCTAACCCCTACTTGTTCCAATTAGTTAACGGCAAGGCGAGGACACAATTCCGAGTGCCACCGATGGGCCCTGCCTAGTACCCGGTGGGCAAGGCGCTAGTCCACAATGGAGCCATAATGGAGGTTGACCGCGGGGAGCGATTTTAGGGAGACTATCTGGTCCGGGGCGGTCCCTGCGCCTCTATTAATCGAGGTTAATCCGGGGAAGTCCAGCATCCGAAGCTGAAGTCACTTGAGTCTGCGAGGAATAAGATCATGAATGAAATTATTGGCGAACTCCTTCCGCCGACACGTTTGATGATGACGCCGGGCCCTTCCTGCATGGACCCGCGCGTTTACCGCGCCATGTCGGCGCCGCTGGTCGGGCATTTGGACCCTTGGTTCACGGAAATGATGAACGACGTCCAAATCTTGTTGCGTCGCGTATTTCAAACCAAGAATCGCGTGACCTATCCGATCTCCGCGTCCGGCTCGGGCGGGATCGAAGCCGCGGTGCTGAACCCGCTCGAAGAAGGCGACGAGTGCATTGTGTGCGTAAATGGCATGTTTTCCGAGCGCATGGCGGTGATTGCGGAGCGCAGTCCGGCGAAAGTGATCCGGGTGGAAGGCCAACTCGGCGGCACGGTTGATCCGGAAGACGTCCGTCGCGCCGGCAAAGGAAAGAAGATCAAATTCGTGGGGCTCGCGCAAGGTGAGACTTCAACTGGAGTGGTCCAGCGCCTGGAGAATTACCGCAAAGTTGCGGATGAACTGGGAGCTTTGCTGATTGTTGATACAGTCGCTTCACTTGCCGGAATACCGCTCGACGTGGACCGCGAGCACATTGACATTTGCTTCAGCGGCACGCAAAAGGCGATTAGCGCCCCGCCAGGGATGTCACCGATCACGATTAACAGCCGCGTAGAGGATTTGATGCGTGCGCGGAAGAAGCCAGTGGAGAGCTGGTATTTCGATTTCACGCCGATTATGACGATGTGGGGCTCGGAGCGCACTTACCACCACACTCCTCCGGTGTCGTTGATCTATGGCCTACGGGAAGCGCTGCGGATCGTGTTGGAAGAAGGGCTTGAGGCGCGGTGGGAGCGCCATCTGCGCAATCAGCAAGCTCTGATCGCGGGAATCGAAGCCATGGAACTTGAGCTGTTTGTTACCAATCCCGCCGACCGGCTGGCTACCGTGACGGCAGTAAAGGTTCCGAGCGGGCTTGAAGACGTGAAAGTCCGCCAGCAGCTTTTGAATGAATTCAACATTGAGATCGCCGGCGGCATCGGCAAAACCAAGGGACATATCTGGCGCGTTGGGTTGATGGGATATTCGTCGCAGAATACGAACGTGCTGCTGTTCCTGGCGGCACTCGAGAAAGTTTTGCTCGATCAAGGCCACCGCGTGCCGGCGGGCGCAGGTGTGGCCGCCGCAATCCGCAGCTATCAGGGGACGGCGCAGCCGGTTGCCGTGGGCGCGCGAAAATAAAACGCCCTATTTTTTTTGGCGAACTGGTTTGCACCGCAAACAGACAAGCTGAAATGGCCAAGACTCTTTATCCCACCATTCCGAATGCCGGCGCGATGAGCGATTTCATCGGAGCCTTCGATATTCCCTCGAAAGTCACCGATTACGTCTATCGCTGCCGGTTTTCGCATTGTTGGAACGGAATCGCGACGCGGCACGCAGACACGATGGATTGCAAATTTCTGGTAGACGGCAAAGGAGTGGTGCTCGGGTTGGCGCATCCGGGCTTCGTGGAGTTTCGTGCTCGCGCTGGACGAGATCTTTCCGACCGCGAAGCAAGTTACATCGCCGCTGAATACCTTCGCGGACGACTGGAGCAGGAAGACGAGCACGCGCTTTATGATGTTTCCGCTGCGGATGTGATTCGCCTAATCGAGAAGCTCGGCATTCGCTGACTCGGACTTCTGAGCCCGCCAAACCGCCTAACACAAAGAGAACCTGGTCTAGAAGATCGAGAATTTTGTGGAAGTTGTGCGAAGCCGGGGAAACTACTGTTTTGGCTTGGCCGAAGAATCTTTCTTGGCAAGCGAACGAATATAGTTCACCAGGTTCCAGATCGAATCTGGTTTGGCGCGATCGCCTTCCGACGGCATTTCTCCTTTTCCGTTCTTGATGATGTAGAAGAGATCGCCATCCGTGAAATCTTTCAATGCGGAAGGGTCACGATAGTCCACCAATTTCGACTTCATGTCCGCTGCCAAGTCTCCTTTGCCGTCGCCGTCCTGCCCGTGACACACGGCGCAATCAACGTCATAGACCTTCTTTCCCTGCGAGATAGATGTGGGGGAAGACTTGACGGGGTTCGCCAGTTTGGAAGCTTCCGGCGGAATTTTGAATTCGGCTGGGGCTGGTTTTTTCGCGTCTTGGGCAGACGCCGCGCATCCTGTCAGGAGCAGAATTGAAAAAACACCAAGGAATTTGCCCATGAAACCTCCTCCATCGAAAACGGCGGACACGTTGCGGGCATTCTACTCCGCGCAGGCGTGGCGAGGAAGCCGTGTTTTAGGAGTAGTAGCTAATAGAACGACGGGCTCACGCGTCGGAGAGAGATTCGCTGGAACTGGTGCCGTCGTTTAGCTCGCCAACCTCAAAGATCTCGCCACAGTCGAGGCATTCGACGTACTGCGCGTCGTCATCTTTGGCAATGAGCTGCGTGCGCTTATGTTGGCAAGCGGGGTCTGGCATGGCGAACCGCGTAACGCTGCGCGAATTATATAACATCCTGGAGTTGACAAACTCGCCGAATGACACTATCAGTCTCTTGGACGGCTATCGAAAGAGGGTCTAATTGACAGTCGAATTGACCACGCAAAAGCGTCTGGGCGGCGCGTTATTTTACGGCATTCTGCTCGTCCTGGCGTACTTGGTTTTTCTCGTCTTCCAGCCATTTCTCGTTCCGCTTGCCTGGGCGGTGGTTCTAGTCGTTGTGTCCTACCCTGTTTACGCACGGATGGCCAGGAAATGGGGCGCCACACTCGCTGCGGCCGCGAGCACGGTGGGAGTGGTATTGATATTAATTGTGCCAACGCTGCTGGTGACCGGCGCTTTTATTCATCAAGGTGTTGAAGCAGTTCAGGAAGTTCAACAGCAAATTCAAAGCGGCCACTTTTCCTGGGTAAACGACCTATGGCTTCGCATCCAAGCGCGATTCCCGGACGCGAACCCCGGCAGTCTGACGACGGTGATACATCGTTACGCCGATGCGGGCGCCGGCTATCTCGGTTCGCGTCTGGGCGTCGTCTTGCGCAATACCGCGGTATTTCTGTTTCACCTAGCGGTGATGATTCTGGCCATGTTTTATCTTTTCCGCGACGGTGATTCGATTGTGGCGCGGTTGCGTGAAGTGCTGCCGTTCGAGAAATCGCATCGCGACAGGATGATCGACGAAACACGCGAATTAATTTTCGCGAGCGTAACTTCCAGCCTGGTGGCTGCGGTGGCGCACGGCGTTTTGGGCGGCTTGGCGTTTGGATTGACAGGAATACGGGCGCCGATTTTCTGGGGCGTTATGATGGGGTTCTTCTCGCTTGTTCCGGTAGTAGGCTCGGCGCTTATTTGGGTGCCCGCGGCGATCAGCCTGATGGTTGACGGCCACATCGGAATGGGAATCGCTCTGATGATTTTCTGTAGCGTGATCGTCGGGCTGGTGGACAACATCATTCGGCCGTGGATGATCAGCGGGCGCGCGGAAATGGGCGGTTTGGTGGTGTTTATAAGCGTCCTCGGGGGGATCAGCGTTTTCGGTATGCTCGGCGTCGTGCTAGGGCCAATTGTCGTTGCTGCGGGAGCGAGCATGCTGGACCTCTACGCGCCGGGTGCGTCTGCTAGAAACACGAAATCCAAAGCGGGTGGGAACAAATCGGGTGGCGTGCTAGAGTAGCGGCCTCCGGAAGTGGTATGAAGAAAAATTCCAATTCAAAACACGTGAGCTTGCCGCCGGAAAAACTGCGATGGCACTGCGATCCGGCGCGAATCCCGTTTGAATCGACGGCTGAAGTCGAGCCGTCCACCGGGGATTCGGGACAGGATCGCGCGCTGCGTGCGCTGCGCATGGGCGTGGAGCTGACCGCGCCCGGCTACAATCTTTTTGTCTGCGGGCTTTCCGGAACGAGCCGCGGCGGAATGATTGTCCGGATGATCGAAGACATGCATCCGGAGAGCGAGATTGCGCCGGACCGCTGTTACGTCAACAATTTCAAGAACAGCGACCGGCCGCGCCTGCTGACCTTGACGCGCGGGCAAGCCAACGCGTTCAAAAAGGAAGTGGAAACCGGAATCGATTTTCTGCGACGGCGCATTCCGCAGGTGTTCGAAGGCGAGCCCTTCCAGCGGCAGAAAACACGGATCGTGGAGCGGTTCACGCTGCGTGAAAAGGAATTGATGGACGACTTCACGCGGCGGATCGCGCGCGAGCAATTCGCACTGGGACGGATGCAGGTGGGTGCCGTGGCGCTGCCGGAAATTTTTCCGGTACTGGAAGGCGCGATGGTTCCGATTGAGGAGATTCCCAAACTCGTTCAGGATGGAAAACTGGAGAGCGCCGCTGCGGAGGAGCTAGAGCGCAAGTACGACCAGTTCCGGCAAGAGTTCACCGTCGTTTATCGCAAGACTCTTTCACTTTCGCGCGAGCTAGCCAGCGAAATGAGCTATCTGGAACAAGAAGCTGCTTCGGTGCTGGTGGACGGCGTGATTGAGGAGCTCAAGGAAAAATATCCCACCACGCAAATTTCGGAATATCTGGAGGAAGTCCGGCACCACATTCTCGATAACCTGGAGCCGTTCAAAGAGCGCGAAGGCGAGGAAGATCAGCCGCCGTCGGAAGGCGGGGCGGGAGGGCTCCGCGCGGAACGCACAGACCGCGATCCGTTTCGGGTTTATGGGGTGAACGTGATTCTGGCGCATGGAGAGCGCGAAAAATGTCCCGTGATTTTTGAGACCATTCCGACGTACGCAAATCTCTTTGGCACCATTCATCGCAGCTACGACGCACGCGGTGGATGGAGTTCCGATTTTATGGACTTGCGCGGCGGTTCGCTGCTGCGCGCCGACGGCGGATACCTGGTGATGTATGCACTCGATGCGCTTACCGAGACGGGTGTGTGGCGCACGCTGAAGCGCACACTGAATCACGGGAAGCTCGAAATTCAGCCGGTGGATGTGTTTTTTCCGTTCAGCACCGCGGCTTTGAAGCCGGAGCCGATCGACACGCACGTAAAGATCATTCTTATCGGCGACCGCGATATGTACGAGATGCTTTACGATTTCGAAGAAGACTTTCGCAAGATTTTTAAAGTTCGCGTGGAATTTGACGAGGAAATGAACTGGAGCGACGAAATCATCCGCGAGTATGCGGGGCGGTTGCGCAAGATTTCGGATGACGAAAATCTTTGTCCCTTTGACCGCACCGCGTTCGCCGCGATTCTGGAACATGGGGTGCGGCTGGCGGGACGGCGGGGAAAAATCACCGCGCGCTTTTTCGATCTGGCCGATCTGGCGCGCGAGGCTTGCTATGCTGCGCGGAACGAAAAGAAAGATGTGGTGACCGCGGAACACGTTCGCAAGGCGTTGGACGCGAAGGTGGAGCGCCACAACCTTACCGAGACTAAAATTCGCGAGATGATCGACCAGAATCTGCTGTTTATCGATACCACCGGCGCTCGCGTGGGGCAGGTAAACGGGCTGAGCGTGCTCGAAATCGGCGGGTATCCGTTTGGCAAGCCGGTGCGCATCACTGCTTCAGCGTCATTGGGAAAAACCGGGATCATCAATATCGAACGCGAGTCCAATCTGAGCGGGCGCTTTCATGATAAAGGCGTGCAGATTATTTCCGGTTACCTGCGACGCACATTCGCGCAAGACAAACCCCTCTCTCTTTCCGCCAGCCTCTGTTTCGAGCAGAGTTACTCGGGCGTGGATGGCGATAGCGCGAGTTCGGCTGAAGTGTACGCTTTGCTATCGGCGCTTTCGGAGATTCCCATCCGGCAAGAGCTTGCCGTGACGGGGTCCGTAAATCAGCACGGTGACATTCAGCCCATTGGCGGCGTAAACCAGAAGATCGAAGGGTTCTACGATGTGTGCAAATTGAAAGGGCTAACCGGAAAGCAAGGCGTGCTGATTCCGGCGGAAAATGTGGACGACCTAATGCTGCGCGACGAAGTGATCGAAGCCGTGGCCAAAGGGCAGTTCCATATTTATCCGGTTGGAACTGTGGAGCAGGGGATCGAAATCCTCACCGGCGTCAGCGCCGGGAAACACACGTCAAACGGAAAGTTCACGCTAGGCGGTGTGTTCGCCAGAGTAGATGCGCGCCTCCACGACATGGCGCAGACCATGCGAAAATTTCACTAGAAACTTTCATTGAGTGGCAATCTCTGAAAAAACGCGGTCAAATAAGGCGTTTCATCTGAATGACTACTTCCTGAGTCTTTCCATTTCGTTCGATCAATAGCTTGTACTTGTGGCCGACTTGACGAAAGAGGTCCCGAATGGAAGTGAGTGTTATGTCCGCTGCGGGTTCTTCGTCGATTCCGGCAATGACGTCTCCCTCGTGAATGCCGGCGGAAGCTCCGGGCGTTCCCGGCTGAACTCGAACGATTTCGAAAGTCCTGAGCCCCGGACCTTTTGCGACAATCGAGAGGCCGCTCATATCCTCTTCGGCGAACTTGTTGAATTGCAAGTTGGGTTCTAGAATTATTCGCTGATGTGGAGAATCGAAAATCACCAGAAAGCGTTTCAGAAAACCGGCGCCGATTGTGCCGGCGATGTTTTTGCTTTGGCCGGAAGGCGGATTGGACTGGGAAAACGCGGCGATCGGGTCTTCGATGGTATAGCCGCCAAGCTGAATCGTTTTTAAGCGGCCCAGGAGGATTTTAGCGCCAGCATCTACCGAAGGGTAGGATGCAGAAATCGTCTTGAAATGAGCCGACGAAATGCGGTGCTCGTCGGTAAAGGTCCGGGAGAAGACGATCGGAAAATCGAGCGCGGTGTCCACAATGAAGTCGGCTTCCAGTGTCTTCTGTCCCGGGATGGAAACCTTCGCGTGAAGAATCGGAGTGGCGCCGGCGAAGGTTCCTTGAACGCCCTTGGCCGCTCCGGAATAGGTATAAGTTGCGGGATCGTAGAGCTGAATGGTTTGCCTGGAATAATCGACTACGACGACCAAGCGGGCGAAAAAGTCCGCTCCCAATGTTCCCTGGTACGGCATACCCATTTGAGCCCCGAAATCGTTTTTGGCGACGATCGCGAGGTTGCTCATGGGTAATTCCACACCGGGAAGGTTGAGGACGCAATTTTGTATATTTGTGTTCGATGCGTCGATAGGAATCGCCAGATCCGTCAAGCGGCTCGGATCGACGGAGGTTGCGGTTGCCGTTGAATCCAACTCGAAAAGCGAAGGCTTGCTCAGATTAATGCGGACAGGCAGAAACAAGTGATTGGAGATAAAGGTTGCAGGAGCTTGCGCGGCGCTGCCGCTGTAAGCAAATTGAGCGGGCGCGGTATTTTCTTGCGGAGAAGTCGCAGGCGCTTGCCCGCGCAGCCCAGTCTCCAGGCTGACGCCGAGAACCCAGGCGCTGATGAAAACAAGGAAGATTGTGTATCGCCGCTTCATGCAATCTCCAATCGTGTTCGCAAACGCACAAAGCGAAGCGCAATCGCCGGGATTATCTGAAAGTCAGAGCAGCGAATGCCGCTTACTGAACGTAATAGTCAAAATAGATGCCGTTGGAATCTTTCCACCAACCATTGGCTACCACGTGCAGATGACGATTAAACATGCCAGGCTTGATCGAATGCAGCCACTCAGCCGACGGAGGGTTCTTTGGATTCGGTTGTTTTCCGGTTTCTTCCATCTGCTGTATGTAGCGAACGATAACCTTATCCCACGGAATTTGACTCATGTCCGCGCCGCCGATCCCTGAAAGTTTCTCGGGCATATGCGACCGCAAATTAATGAAATCCGGATTTGACAAAATCGACCCTTCCGAACCCGCGGCAGGTTTTCCATTGATTCGCGCTATTCCGTCGCGCACCATCGCTTTGCGCGGGCCTACGATCACAAATTGCGGCGTCACGGCGAGATAATAAGAACCACGACGATCCTGTCCGGTGGCCGGATCATGAGTGGGGTAAGACAAATCCAGGTAAGTCGTATCGCCTGAAGTATCCTCCGCAGCGATCATTTTAGAAAGACTAGCGCGCAAGACTTTCAGCACATCCTGAGGCTTCTGGATTGTGAGCGCAAATATCTGCTGCGATTCTCCGTCCGCAGTGAAGGTAGGCTGAAAGGCGACCTCACCGGTAAAGAGCTGCAAAGCGTCCGCGATCGACATCCCCAGAAAGCCCTGCGCCATTGCTTCAACGGCGGCCATGCCGGCTGCCTGCTGAGGCGTGACGGTCGCCAATAAGGCTTCGCGAACCATTTGATATAAAGGCGCAAAGTTGAGTCGAGAGATACTGAAGTACGGGGCAGAGCCTATGATCGGCTGCGTCTGGAACGTCGCCGCTGGCGCGCCCACAACGTCGAACAAGCTGGGTGCGGAAGTGTCTCCAAGAACGGCGCCGTGCGCGCGCAGCGCTTCGCCGGAAAAACTCACGCCGCCGCCGGCCGCGTGAATTTTATCCAGATGAAGATTGCGAATGAATTTCGCTACGGGTTGATCCTGCTGACCGGAAGAAGTCCATTTATCCGGATCGGGGACGCGCGCGAAATACTCCAAGGCGGCGTCGGATCCAACGTAAGGCCGAACGGATTGGTATTCCGGCAATTGCGTGACCGAATTCGCCGGTTCCTTTGCGCCGCCGAAGCGCGTCACGAGGTCCTCGATCACTTCTTTCTGACTGGCGAAAAGAAGATAATTTGCAGCTCGAGCGCTGTACGAAGTGTCTGCGTTCGGCCCTTGCACTCTGACCTCGATGGAAGTCCCGCCGAAGTTATAGGTCGTGATCTGCGGTTTCTCTTTGCTTCTAGCCTGTGCCGCCGCTTTTAACTTCCGTACCAAATCGCTTTTGCCGGTCATGTCGTAGACGAGGAACGAACTGCTGAGTGGCGATGGGCTTCCTGGGGAGGCGCTTTTGGAAGCTGCCGAGCTCACGATCAATCCGGCAGCTCCGGGATTGTCGAGCAAGGAAATCAGGTCGGATAATTGCACGGCGGGAGCGGTGGATCCATCTTTCTGCTGGCGTTGCATAAGATCCTTCGCGAGCGCCTGGCGGAGAGCCTCGCAGTCCGGGTCTTCCAGAAGCTGCAAGACATGATTTTTCTTATCCGCGTCGCCCAAAAACGCCTTACCACGCCATTGCACGTACAAGAGCGTGTTCTGAGGCAGGCGATCGGAAATCGCGGGACTTTGGGCTAACAGCGGATTGCCGGCAAAAAAACAAACGAGAACGCCGGCGGCTAACACACGACAACACCGATAAGCAGCAATCCGCCAGAAATGCGTTCGCCGCGTAAAAAGGCTCGATCGTTCCGCGTTCACGCGCTCACCCCCTGTAAGTTTGTGATTTCCCGAAACGAAGCCTCAAAATGGAGTCTATCCATCCCAGGTTCTAATTGCCCGGCGGCGTGCTGGACGGCGCACCGACTGGCGCGCTTGGTGGGGCTGCACGCGCAGACTTGGGCGTGCTTAGGTAGCCCTTGACTGTATCCTTGGTGAGATCGAACACGACGATCTCGTAGGGTGCGCGAGCGCCGCGGACATAAAACTGAATTGGTTCGCCGACGGTTTTGTCCTTCTTCTCGATGCTTTTGTCGTCAGCCACAACGTTCAGCGTGTATTTATAATGTTTGGTATCGACTTTGCGCAACTGTACTTGAATGGGGCCAACGCGGTCGGGAGCCCCGGAAGATTTGGCGAGGGTGAATTCAAAAATGTCGCGTTCTCCCATGCGTTTGAGTTCTTCCACTTCGTCATGATTTCGGGCGATGAGGCCGCTCTGCACGCCCAAGTCCCCGATGGTGCTCTGTAACTTGGTTTTCGTGGTTTCGAGGTCGGCTTTGGTTGCAGCTACATCGCTCTTGGTTCCGTTGAGCTCGGTGGCCACTTGGCCAAACTTGGTTGTGGTGTCGGCCTGTACCTCGCCGATTTGTTCTTTAAGCTGCGCGTCACTCTTCTGCTGGTCCTTCTTGATGGATTGCGCGAGGCTGCGCGCGCGCGCGAGTTCATCCTGGGTCAATCCGAGTTTCTGCGAAGTTACCTCGAGCTGGCCTTTCAGGTCTGCCACGCGCGAATTAGTTTTGTCGACCTCGGCGGCGAGCGCTTGAAACTTCCGATCCGCGTCGTCCAAGCCTTTGTGAAAACTCTGTCGTGCGGAATAACCCGCATACAGCAGGTAACCCACCAGAGCAAACGCAACAACAAAGAGCAGAGTCACCCAACGCGGAAGTCCTGCTTCGGTCACTTGCGTCACTTCCACGGGGGTGTTCGGATTCGAACTCATCGAGCCTCCTTGGGCAGAGCGGCTCCAGCCGCTTATATGGAACGGAATTATGGCTGACGCTTGGCAGGAAGTCTATGCCCGGCGCGGACCTTTGTTTCTTCCCGGCGAAGGCCATCGGGCTTCCACGGTGGTGGTTAACCCGCCCCTGGGGGTGAATTCGCCGGTCACGCGAAAGCGCGCCGGATGCACTGCCGCCACAAAATCGCGCAACATTCGATTCACAGCGTTTTCATAAAAGATTCCGAGATCGCGGTAAGCGAGTAGATACATTTTGAGTGATTTCAATTCGAGGCAGAGTTTTTTCGGCTGGTATTGGATCGTAATTGTGCCGTAGTCCGGAAGGCCGGTCTTAGGGCAAACGGACGTGTACTCCGGAAATCGGATGGTGATTTCGTAGCCCGGGAAATGATTCGGCCAGGTCTCTAGTGCGGGAAGCTTTGCGTCGATTCCAGCGCGCGCGTGCGCGGCGGTGTAGTCGGGCATTCGGATTCCTTTCGGAGGCTATTCTACACGCGCAACGCAGCGGAACGGAATCGCTTAAACTTGCTCCGCGTGAGAGTTTTAGGTATGCTGCGGGCGAACGGGGGGAAATTTCACGCAATGATTTGTCCGCAATGCCGGAGCGCCAATTGCTTTCAATCACATCGCGACGGCGTGCTGGATTACACTCTTTCGGCAATCGGCCTGCGCCCCTGGCGATGCCACACCTGCGACCACCGGTTTTATGCGTGGCGCGTGGCAGCCGTCTTTCAACGGTTTACCCACTGTCCCAAATGCGGAAATTTCGATCTCGAACACATTTCCCGGGAACGCGTGGATCACGGATCTTTGCTGAGTTTAAAACGCTGGCTGCATTTTCCCGCTTACCGCTGCGACCCGTGTAGGGAGAGATTTTTCAGCGTACGTCTGTTCCGCCGTATCCGTCCCTCGATGGTAGCGAACCCCAGCGAGCGCTCGCTGGCGAGTTAGACTTCCTTTCTTGAACCGCTGAACGTTAGAGCGAATCCCGGAAGCCGGCACACCCGTACAAACATCCCGCTAGATTTACAGTTGTGAGGAAGGCCTTCCTTCGCGTTCGGCAATCGGAGAGTAGAGAGAGAACGCGTGGAGGCAGGGAAACTGCCTCCACGCGCCCAATGTTCTAAGGCAGGTAATAACGGAACGACGTAAAGAGCATATTGTCGATCGCGTGTGGCGTCGATGAAACGCCTGCTACGGAGCTGGAGCCGGCCCAGGTGTTGCGAGTTATGTAGGAGTACTGCGCTCCCCACTGAACACGACCCTTTTCGCCGCTGTAGAAGCGATACCAGAATCCCAGCGTGCCTTCGATGATAGCCCGGGTATCTCCTGCGCAGTTCCCCAGCGAACCGGGAATAAAGCCAGTGGATCCCAGGACAGCCGTCGTATTAGGAGGGTTACCTGGAGTTGCCACGGGCAGCGGTTCAACGGAGCACCCGTCATTTCGAATGGAGGGCGAGCCGTATCCCGCGTGACCGGTGGCACCAGTGACTGGATTTGTGAACGTGAAGAAGTCTCGGCCGGAGTATTCCCCACCGACGTACATGTAAACATCCAGCTTCGGTGTGGGGTGTAAATCGAGCGTGCCGAGACCCTGATAGTTCCTGAGCAACGCGAGTGTGCCATCAGGGCGCACGGTTGAATCCGGCAAGCCGGCGGTGCCGTAGCGACCGATGCCGTCGCCTCCCAGGACGTGAATGCCAGCTTCGATTTTATTGTTGAACAGATGCACGCGTCCGTTTGCGCCAATTCCACCGCCGGTCCTCGAGTCGTTGAAGGCACCCGAAGTCGGATTTGTGGAATTGGTCAACGGGCAGACCGTTGCCGGAATGTTAACCGGGGGATTCGCGGGGTCCTCACCCGGCAGGTTCGCGGGGAAGTTGAATCCACCGTTCGCGAAGAAGCATGGATAAATTCGATCCCGGAATGTTGCAACCACTCCGAAAACTTCGAAATGGCCCCAGGTTCCTGGATCGTAGGCGGCCTTGAAAACGAAGTCCGGGGTCTTGTTGAACGCGTACGTCCCAGTGGGATTGAAAAGTCCGGAACTGAGACCTGGAGCGCCGATGAGGAAATTGTTAAAGACCGTCGTAGTCAGAGTTGGAGTGGTCACCGCAGGATCGGGTACGCCTGCGACTGAGCCCCCGCCTAAGACCGAGCTGGTAGTGCTGAGAGTGGTTATCGTCGGGTTTCCGTGAACCGTCGCGGTGGTCGCAGATCCTTCCACCGAAGCCGCGAGCGTTAATTTGCCAAAGTTCTTGGCCACACGGAGACCCTCTTGCCGCGCCCAGCTAAAACCGACGTTGTACTGCGGGTCGATGGTCAGAGGCACAGCTTCTCCGATTCGTCCCGGGGCGAGGAGGTTATCGACGGCGTGTCTATCTTCGGTAATCAAGCTCCACTGTTGACCGCCTGTGATGCTCCAGCCATTATCGAATTTGGCTTGGCCGAAGGCTTCCCGCAGACGAAGAACGTAGCTGTTGCTCTCATTTTCATTCGAAGTGATGCCAGCGCCGAGGAAGTCTACTTCGGTGTAGCTGGTGAGCTTGACGGACGCGAGTTTGCCCTCGATAGTCATGTTGAGACGCGACTGACGAGCACTGGCGTTCCACTCCGTGGTTTGGCCTCCCGAGTTACCGGAGAAGGGGATGCTGTTGAACGAGGTGTTGATGTCTGCAGCCTCGGCCTTATTGCGGAAGACTGTTTCTGCCGCCATGAAGCCACCCGGCGTAATGGTGACGCCCTTGAAATGAAGGGCGATTGGTGATTCACCAGCTTGTGCTGCCCGGGCAGCCCTTCCCGTTGGTACGCCATCTACTGGGGTGGAAGCAACACCAGCGGTGTGGCTATCGGGGTCCACGCTGTCCGTAGTGGCCACGAAGCCGTCACGAGCGCTGCTACTGGAATTCACTTCGCTTTCCAGCACCTGCATTCTTTGCTGTTGTTCCTTCAGTTGTTCGCTCTGCGCCTGCAATAGCTTGGATTGAGCTTCGATAAGATCACGAAGTTGTTGAAGCTCGCTCTCCAGGCTCGAAGGCGCCGCCTTCGTCGCGTCTGTCTTTGCTGCAGTTGCCGTCGCATCTCCGGTCTTGGCTGTGCCAGGAGTGGTTGTGGTGTTGTTTGTGTTGGACGCCGCGGTATTTTTCGTGTCTCCTGCTCCATCAGTTCCGGCCATCGCTGGCGATACAACCATGCCCAGCGCTAAAAGCCACGTTAAAAAAACTCGCATTCCTTCCTCCTTGGATTTCACTTCGAATCGCTATTCAGTTCTGGAAGTGCTCCCCGTTGCTATACCGCAGGCAGGCATCCCTAGTCAGCGCCCCGGGAAAGCTCATTCCTGGGCCCTTGTAGTCCCCCCCGGTACGGGACATAAATACAGAAAATCCTTGCTTATGTCACTTATTACTTATCGAAGTACTCCATCGAGCATGCGTCCCGCGTGTGGCCGAGAACTCCGCGTTCGGCACGCGCCATGGACGCAAGTCGCAGCGCACGAACCTTATGCGTCCTACTTGAATCCTCTGTGACAGGAATGTTAATTGTGGGTTACTAAGGGTTTCTTGCGTTTTTGTGCCGGATTGACATGTAGGCGGGGTACAAAAGGGGCGCACCAGAACAATAGCGGTGAAGTTAGGAATGGGTGAAACTTCAAGGCTAGTGGGAGAGCGAGGGTTCGGCCAGCGCTTGCACGTGGAATTCACTCATGCGAAGATTGCCTTTCGATTCCCACCCATGGCGATATCGTCTAAAGGTTAGGACGGAGCCCTCTCAAGGCTCAAATCCGGGTTCGAGTCCCGGTATCGCTACCAAGTAAAACGCGAATTGGCTTCCTCGCGCACTTTCGGCATTCTGAGGGACGGATTGCACTACTGTATGTGGCAGGATTTAATCCCCTGCTTCTCGAAGTATTGCTGGTGATATTCCTCGGCGCGATAAAATTCCGAAGCTGGAATGATTTCGGTCACGATCGGCTTCTTGAAAACGCCTTCTTTAATAAGCACGTCCTTTGATGCGCGAGCGGCGGCTTCCTGCTGCGGATCGTGAAAAAAAATAGCCGAGCGATACTGCGAACCTACGTCCGGCCCTTGGCGGTTCAGCGTGGTCGGGTCGTGAATCTTCCAGAAAACGGCGAGAAGTTCGAGGTAGGAGACCCGGGCTGGATCAAATTCGATTTGCACAGCTTCGGCGTGCCCGGTGCGTCCGCCGCAAACATCTTTGTAGGTGGGATTCTTCGTCGTACCGCCCGTGTATCCGGAGGTTACGGAAGTGACGCCTTCCACTTGGCGGAACGCGTCTTCGACACCCCAGAAACATCCTGCTGCGAATGTAGCCTTGGCCATCGGTTCAACTCCCTGCATTCAATTCTAACGAAATGCAAAGCGCTATGTTGCCATATCGCGCGATTGTGGTCGAGTGGGCAGCGAGCCAGCGCCGCGACCTATTCGATGCGACGTAGGCGCTGAACGATGCGAGGATGGGGTAAAAATTGCTCGGCTGTCCTAGCCGTGTGCTAAGCGATCCGGTCAGCGAACACGGCACTGCCGCTTATCACCGCTCCAGGGCGATTCTGTCCGAGAATCTTATTCAGGAAGCTGGGGATTTCGAAGACGGCTTGATTTTTCATCGCTGAGGTATTGGCGCGATAACGCGCCAGCACAGCAGGTTCGATCAGTTGCGCCACGGCCTTCTCGACGCCGCGAAAACTGTGCAAGACGAGGCCGACTTCGTTTTCGAGAATCCAATCCGCGTTGTAACGCTCCTGCGGCAACGTCCATGGGTTTCGTTCGACGATCACAGGCAGGCGCATCGCAAGAGCTTCGCTTAGGCTCCCAGGGCCGGGCTTGCCAATGAAGAAATCGGCGAGCTGCATGTGGTGATTCACACGCGCCGTGAAGCCTTCGACAAAAATTGGAAATCGAAACTTCCGAGCGCGCAGCGCAGCGGCAAGCTTGTCGTTCTTTCCGCATATGACGATCAACTGAAGCGCGAGAGAAGAACGATCGAGCCGTTCCGCGATTTCCAAGATGACCTTGGAGCCATGCCCGCCAAAAAGCACCAGTCCCGTCGGCAGATCCGGACGAAGTCCCAGGCGCTTTCGCGCTTCCACGCGATCTTCAACAGGCGCTTCGTAAAACCGTGGATGGAGGATCATCCCAGAAGCAGGAAAAATCCGATCGTCCGGATGACCGATCTCGTGTGCTTGCGCCACTGCGCGCTTCGAACCGCAAATGAAATATTGCTGCTGGTTGGGCTCGATCCAAAAGTGCGGCGGGAAATCGGCAACGTCCGTAAGTATCGTCACAAATGGACGTCCCGGGAATGTGCGATGGAAGCTCTCATATAGCGCCCGGTTGAAGTGTGGCACGAACGACACAACCATCTCCGGCTGCGTTTCCTTCCAATGGCGCTCGAGCAGGCGGACAGTGGAACGATGATAGCCTCGGATTACGAGCTGTAGCACTCTCATTAGCTGGGTGCTGCCCAACGTCCAGCCGGTTCGCAACATTGTGTTGTAGAAATCCTGAATTCGTATGCCAGTGTGCTTTTTCAGGACGTCCAGCTCGTCAAGCAACTCCTGTAGATTGGTTAGGCGAACATCCCACGGAAGCCCCTGCGCCCGAATAGACATCTCAAGCGCAGTAGCCGCCGCGCGATGGCCCCCGCCAGCATCGAAAAAACAGAACTCTATTGGTTCCATCCGGGCAGTTTCACAGGCGACCTGCAGAGGTTTGCTACGGCAATGTTAATGTTCCGATTTGGGTGTCTAATCAGTTAAGTAGCTGTATTATCTTAAGATTAGCATGGGTGTCATCTATTTGTAATGCGCTTCTTCTACTCTTGTCGTTGTGAAGTGCGACCTACATGTCCACTCGTACTTTTCCGGAGCCTGTACGACTCCCTTTGCCCGAAAATTCTGTCGTGAAAGTTATAGCGACCCCGGCCAGTTGTACGCTCTTTTACGCCGACGCGGCATGACCCTCTTCACGCTCACCGACCACGACTCAATAGAAGGCGCTGAAAAATTGCGGCGCCATTCAGATTTCTTTGTAAGCGAAGAACTCACCTGCAGAATGCCGAGCGGTACCGAAGCTCACATTGGCGTTTACGACTTGAGCGAACGGCAGCATACGCAGCTCCTAAAACGTCGCGACGATCTGGTTTCGCTGCTGATGTATCTCACCGAGCGCAGGCTTTTCTTCAGCATCAATCATGTGTTCTCGAGAGTTACTGGAAAACGCGAGGCCGAGGATTTCGCCTGGTTTCAGGAGTATTTTCCCGCGGTCGAAACGCACAACAGCCACATGCTCGAAAGCGCCAACCAGCACGCCGCGAATTTGGCAAAGCGTTGGAACAAAATAGCTATCGGCGGAAGCGATGCCCACGCTCTGCCGTCTGCCGGGACTGCTTATACCGAGGTTCCCGGCGCACGGGACAAAGAAGGGTTCTTTGCGGGATTGCGCAGCGGAATGGGACGCGTAGCCGGAGAATCGGGCAGCTTCAAAAAGCTGACGCGCGACGTGTTCGTAATCGCCGCCGAAATGATGCGCGAAAAATCGTGGACCGCCATGTTATCGCCGCTCGCCGTGCTGATACCCGGAATCACCTGGCTGAATTATTACCAGGAAAAGAGATTTGGCCGCCGCTGGGCTGAAGAAATACTTGGCGAATCGAACGCCCGAAAATATCCCCGATGGATCTCGATGCCGCAGCCTGCGGCGGAGGAATTCATATGACAGTGGGTAAAGCAGTGTGGAATCAGATTCAATCGAACGATCATCGCCTGATGCGCCGCGTGCACCGCTGGCGAGCGCCGCGATGGTTTCGCATTCTTATGATCGTGACGACGCGGCTGGGAGACGGCTGGTTGTGGTACGCCCTGGGGATGATACTGGTCCTTTATGGCGGAGATCGTAGGTTTCCGGCGATCGGCGCGGGCGCATTGGCATCGGCCGCCGGCATTTTTCTCTTCAGAGCGCTCAAGCGAACGAGCCGGCGGCAACGCCCGTGCGAAATTGAGCCGCACTGCTGGGCCTCGATTCTGCCACCCGACAAGTATTCGTTTCCATCCGGACATTCCATCACCGCGTTTGCTGTCGCGTTATCCATCGGGCTCTTCTACCCTGATCTTCAGGGTTGCTTGCTCGCGGTAGCATTCTTGATCGCCACTTCGAGAATCATCCTCGGGATGCATTTTCTCAGCGACGTTCTGGCCGGGTCAGCGATCGGAGCGGCGCTTGGTTTCGCGAGCTATCACATCTTCGCGGCGCTCTGATATTCCTACGCGCTGCGTGCTCATTCCCGCGCCATCATCCGTGGAAAAGACGAGGAGGCGCCGTATCGCCTTGACGCGGTTGCACACTCTCCGAACCCATCACGACGGGACCTTTAGGAGCCGGCAGCGACGAATTCTCATGATTTACAAGTCTAGAGGAAGCGGATTCTTGCCAGTTATCAAACGCGCCGAACGGTCGAAGGTGATGTAAAGCCAGGCCCACTGCAGCAAAATAAGCAGGCGGTTTTGAAACTGGACGATGTAAAGCAGATGGATAAAAATCCAGATGAGCCAAGCCGGAAGGCCCGATATTTGCAGCCAGTTTAGATCAGCCACAGCCGCGCCACGGCCGATCGTCGCGAGATTTCCCTTGTCAAAATAGTGAAATGGCGGGAGCCCTTCGTTCCGCAAGCGCGCCTGAATCAATTTTCCCACGTAGCGGCCCTGCTGAATGGCGGGTTGCGCCACGCCCGGAAGCGGCTTGCCGGTTTGATGGCTGAAATTTGCGAGGTCGCCGATAACAAAAATTTCAGGATGTTCGGGAATGGTCAAATCCGGCTTCACAAGCACGCGGCTGGCTTTGTCGAGCGGCGCGCCAGCTTCTTTCGAAAGAATGCGGCCGAGCGGAGAAGACAGAACTCCGGCGGCCCACAGTACCGTGCGCGTGGGAATCGATTCGGTGCGATCGCCCTCTTTAATGGTCACCGAGTAGGCCTGAACGTCTGTGACCATTGCGCCGGTGCGTACCGTGACTCCAAGCTTGACGAGCATTTTGCGCGCTGCTTCGGAAAGTGCGGGCGGATAAGTAGGGAGCGCGCGGTCCGCTCCTTCTACTACGATGATTTGCGTTTGCGACGGGTCGATGTCGCGAAAATCATGCGTCAGAGTATCGTGAGCGATTTCACCCAGCGCGCCCGCAAGTTCCGCGCCGGTAGGGCCGCCGCCCACAATTACGAATGTCATCCACGCTTTCAGTTTCACCGGGTCGGGCTCGCGTTCAGCAGCCTCGAAGGCCAGGAGGATGCGGCCGCGCATGGCCGTCGCGTCTTCCACCGTTTTCAACCCGGGAGCAAATTGCTCCCATTCGTCGTGACCAAAATACTGATGAGTCGATCCGGTGGCGACCACCAGCGTGTCATAAGGGAGGTCGCCATCGCTTAAAATGACGCGGCGATTCGCGACATCGATATCAACGGCCTCGCCTAGCAAAACTTTCGCATTTTTCTGGCGGCGAAGAATTTGCCGCAGCGGGGCGGCAATATTCGCGGGTGAAAGGGACCCAGTGGCCACCTGATAGAGCAGGGGCTGAAACAGATGGTAATTGCAGCGGTCGACCAGAGTGACTTCGACCGGAGCGTGCTTCAGTTTGAGGGTGGCGCTGAGTCCACCAAAGCCGCCGCCGAGAATTACCACTCGATGCCGATCCGCCATTATTTTGGCCCTCTACGTAGTTTGATGTGGCCGAAGTGAATCAGGTCCAAAGAATGGCATGAAATGCGAGGATTGGAATGGATTAGATTTGCGCAAGAAAAGCCTGCGGGCGGGAAGACTCACTGTAAAGTTTCCAGCGAAGCGTCTTCCCGCCAATTCACAGGCTAACGAACTAGGCGCGTGCAGCCTTGGACTTCAGCTTATGAACAACCGGAGCTTCTTCGTCCTCGGAATCTTCGGCGTTCACCGCTTCTACGTTGATGGTGGCGGCCAGTTCCGTCAACTTCTGGTCTGTTTCCTTCTCTTCTTCAAGAGTTTCCTCGAGAAGTTCAACAGCGCGATCCTGGCTTAGGAGCTCGGCATAAGTGCGAACCGTGCCGTACGCCGCGATTTCGTAATGCTCGACGCGCTGGGCGGCGGAAATCAATGCTGCGTCCAACAGATCGCCTTCGAATTCGTCCATCATTTCTTTGCCTTCTCCGATGAGTCCTTCCATTCCGCCGCACTTTTTGCCGGTTGGTTTTTCGCCGAGTTCGGAGCAGATTTCCTCGATTCGGCGAGCGTGCTCTTTGGTTTGCTCCAGATGGTGTTCGAATCCGGCGCGTAGGTCGTCGGAGGTAGCTGCCTTGGCCATTTTCGGCAAAGCCTTGATGAGCTGGCTTTCTGCGCTGTAGAGATCCTTCAATTCATCGACGAAAAGTTGCATTAGGGCTTTGTGTTCCATGCTTGATTCTCCTTGAGAGGTTACTCGAAAGTTTGCCGTGCCGTCTGCAGTCACGGGCCGTGGTGCGAAGCACTTCTCGAGCAAATGATATGTGACGCCACAAAGAGCCGATATCAGGTGAAGTCATTAGATGAGCAAACAGATTCCCGTAGTACGGGTGCGAGGAGTTACTGCTCGGGAAGCTTTTCTTCGAGCTCGCTGGCAAGCTTGTGCACATCTGTGGTGTCTGCAAAACCCTGAAGTTCCTGATTCGAAGATGCGATATCGACTCCCATGTGCTGGCACATCTTCCTCTGCATCTCGAGCATGGTGGTGAGTTCCTGTTCGGCCAGCATGCTGACCTGCAGGTCTAGATGAGAGCGCCTTTCGGCCTGACGCGTCATGCGGTTTTGGCTGATCAAAACAAAAATAGTGAGGACCACGCTCTCTGATGAAATAACCAGAGCCAGAATGCCGAAGGGAAAAGGATCGAAAGGTTTTACGCCCGGGATTAGGTTGAGATTGATTGCGCTCCAGGCGAGTACCAACAGTATCTGCAACAGGAGAAAGGCCACACTTCCGATAAATTTTGCGATGGCTTCGCTTATTCGTTCGGCCGCAGTTCGGCGCTCGAGAGCGTCCTGCTCCAGTTTCGCGATCGCTTCGATGTTGTACTGCGTGGGATTTCGCTTGGCTTGATCGGGCAATGCATTTGCCATAGTTGTCCGAGCTTTCCGGCTGAAGGGGAGGCGCAGTAGAATTCTACGCTAGTGCGGCTCAGGAGATACCGGGCAGCGAAGAGTCCGGCCTAACAAGTAAATGCTGAAAGTGAGCCTTTCAATGTTTCGAAAGTTAGCCTGTTTTTCTTCCCTGCTTTCTTTCGGTTTTTGGGGTCGCAACCAGGGACGGTTTCTTTTCCGCGACCGCCGCGGGTTTTTTGGCCAGACTCTTCTTCAGCGCTTCCATCAAATCGATCACTGGAGCTTTGGCCTGGGCATGCGGCACCGCAGCGATTTTTCGGCCGCTGCTCTTGGCTTCAATCAGGTTCTGCAACCCAGCCTGGTAGGTGTCGTGGTATTTGTCGGGCTGAAAGGGAGCGGCCAGGCTTTCAATCAACTGCTGCGCGAGCGTCCTCTCCTGCTCTTTTATTTGGCCCTTGTCTGTGCGCCCGTATTCAGCTTCGGCGCGAATTTCATTTGAGTAGAACATTGTGTGCAGAGTAAGGCCGTGCTCGCGCGGCCGAATGACGACGATGTACTCGCGATTGTGCATGGCAATTTTCGCGATACCCGCGTATCCGGATTTCTCCATGGCTTCAGTAAGCAGTTGATAGGCGCGCTGGCCTGCTTCTTCCGGGGTGATGTAGTAAGAAGCATCGAAATAGACGGGATCGACTTCGTCGAGCTTGACGAATTCGAGAATTTCCATGGCGTGCGCGGTTTCGGGCTCGACTTCGTCGAGTTCTTCCTGGCTGAAGAGCAGGTATTGACCTTTCTCGTATTCGTAGCCTTTTTCCACTTCTGTGCGCTCTACCATGCGGTCGCAAGTGGGGCAGAACAACGGCTGCTTCAGGCGCGTGTGGCACACTTTGTGGAGCTGGTTGAAGCTTATTCGTTCCGTACGAGCCGCAGGCGAGAGCCGAATAGGGATCGAGATCAAACCAAACGCAAGACAACCTTTCCAAGTTGAGCTGGGCATAAATCACTCCCAAGTGGGTTGGAGCACGGTGCTCGGTCTGGAGCGAGACTAACGCCACAGACCGAGCACGTCAATGCTCCCGTGCGCAAGCCGTCGTTAAAGGGTTATAAACGGTCTGCGAGTATGAGGACCACGAGAATGATGAGGATGAGGCCCAAGCCGCCGCTTGGGTAGTAGCCCCATCCCGCGCTGTAGGGCCAGGTGGGCAGGGCTCCGAGCAGCAGTAGCACCACCACTACGATTAGAATGGTCCTGAGCATGGGGCTTTTCTCCTTCGTGCGATTCCATCTGGTTGAGATGCTAATCGGCGCAAACGGCCAAAAGCAGACGCCATTCCAAGTGCCCGGAAACTATACGGTTTCGCCGCGAGGAATCACCATGCAGGAAAGGCTGTAGACCTGAAGCTGAGTTGCTGTAGTTTGTTACGGTTAACGAGACGAAGATCGACAAAGATTTAAGCTAAACTTTCGAGCTGACTGCTTTCGTTGGGAAGAAGGTTTCGCCGCTAAGAATTAATTTCACCACTTGCACCAGCTCCTGGCCAGCTTTTGCCTTGGACAGATATCCGTGCGCGCCGGCTGATAGAATCTCACGAACCGTCTGGTCTGAGTCGTGAACGCTAAAAACCAAGATTTTTGTTTGTGGACGGTTGCGCAATATCTGGCGCACTGCAGCGACTCCGTTCAAAACCGGCATGTTTATGTCCAGGATGACAAGGTCGGGATTTAGCGAAGCCGCTTTTTCAACAACTTCCTGGCCATCAAAAGCCTCGCCGCAAACTTCCCAGTCTTTTTCGGACTCGAGCATCGTGCGTATGCCGCGCCGCAAGACCTCGTGGTCGTCGGCGATTAGAATTCTACGTCGGACGTCCGCGGCAGTTTTGCGTGTCTCACCATTGGAATTAGAGCTGTCTCCATCAGGAGGCTGGTTGAAATCCAGCGCCGGTTCAGAACGCTGTTCGCGAATAGGAAGCGTCGCGGTCACGGTGGTGCCCTTATTCGGACTCGAGGTCACTTCCAATCGGCCGGAAAGCTGGCGCATGCGCTCCTTCATGCCCTGAATTCCCACGCCGAGCGGCGCCACGGAGTCCCGGGAAGACTTCAAAACTTCGGCGCGAATTCCTCTGCCATAGTCGCCGATCTCGAGGTTCACTTCGTCACCCACGCGCTTAACGTGGATGAAAGCTTTCAGACTGTCCGCGTAGCGATGAACGTTGGTCAAACTCTCCTGAATAACGCGGAAGAGAGCGGTTTCGACGTCCGCCGGAAGCCGGAGGAAATCACGAGGGATGTCCACGTCCACATGGATACCAGTCCGTTTCTCGAAGCCTTGCGTGTACCAGTGCACCGCGGAAGAGAGCCCGAGTTCATCGAGCAGGGGTGGATGCAATAAATAAGAGAGAGTGCGGATTTCCTCGCCAACCTGGCTGGTCAACTGGTGGCATTCTATAAGAGCGCTTTTAGTGGCGGCATCGGTGGCAGCGGTGATTAGCTGAGATAGAACGATGGATTGGAAAGCGAGTTTTTGGCCGGTAATGTCGTGAAGATCGCGAGCGATGTGGCGGCGTTCATCGTCCTGAAGCTGGAGCAGCCGTCCGGAAAGCTGGCGGAGCATGTCTTCATTGGCTTTCAGCGCTTCATTCGCTTGCGCGAGTTCCGTCAATTCTGTGGCCACCACGCAAATTGTTTGTGGATGAGAATCCTTGACGGCGCTCAAAGAGAATTGGATCAGCCGAGGCCGGCCTTCAGATGTCTCGAGGCTGATTTCACCTTTGGTGTCCTGACGGAGGCTCTGCTCAATAAGCTCTGCGAGCTTTTCCTTCGCGGACTCAGGGACATGATTATGGAGCGGCGCGCCAATAAATTTTTTGAGCGGAAGATTCAAAAACTCAGCGAAACGCGCGTTGGCGAAGTGCACAGTTCCTTGCGCGTCGAGAGTAGCGGCGCCTTCATTGATCGTTTCGACGAGCACACGATAGGGGTGCGAGGGAGCTCTGGCAGCGGGATCGTCCGCGTGGCCGCGTCGAGTAGCGAGTAGGGCGTCTTCGAGTTCCTGGACACGAGCGCGCAGTGCCTCGTTCCTCGCCTGAGAGGAGCGACTTTTTGAAATTTTAGAAGCTCGCTTGGGCTTACGCATGCCGTAGGTTTGATGTTCGAGCCGAGCGCCAGGGCGCAGACCCTAGCACGGGTGTTCGGGAAACAGGACTGGCACAGACAATTGTAGCATTCCCGAAGCTGCGCCTTGCAATCATGACTCTTCGTTCCTGGATAAGCTGTAGAATGGGCAGTGAAACGCGACTGATGAGCGCCAAGCGCATGGCCGGAGCAGCGGTTGCCCTACTCTTGGCCATCTATATAGTCGACTGGATGTGGTTCTTACACCGGTCAAACAACGCGAAAGTCGGCAATGCTCTCGGCTCAGTGACTTATTATTATGCCAGTGCCCTCAAGGACGGCAAGGCCGAGGTTTATTTCGATCAGCCGCAAACGGAAGTATGCGTGCGGTCACTTTTCCCCCATTCCGGGCACAGTCCCTGCTGGTACGCAAGCCGAAAAAACAACATAAGGACGATCGACTAAACGGCATCAATTCCGAAGGCTAACGAATCCCCCGTTTCATCCTCAGAAAAACGTAGTAGGCTGTGCGGTGAAAATATGGCTCCGCCAATGGCCGAAAAACTTGAAGAGCTAATCTCCCAGAGAAAGTGGGAGCCCGCATTCGAGCTGCTGCGAGAACTCAATCCTAGTGCCGCCGCCGATCTGATCATGAGCGTGCGGTTTGAAGAGCAGCAGCTTCTGTTTCGGCAATTGCCGATTCCGCTGGCGGCTTCGCTCATCAACCATTTGCCCTACTTCCACGCGTACGTCCTGTTGCACTCGAGACCCATTCACGAAATGGCAGCGATTGTGGAAGCGATGAATCAGGCGGAGCGACACCATTTCCTGGATGCCCTGCCGGAAGAAGCCTGGACGTCGTTGATGGATGAGCTCTCCGAGGCGGGTTCCGGGACCGCAGAGGGAGCGGTGGAAACATCTCAAGTCGCGCAAGAAAAAGAGATTGCTGCGCGTCCCACGGTTGACGAGAAGCCCATTATTGAAGCCAGGGGAATTGAGAAAAGTTTTACCCAAAAGGACGGAAGCGAGATTCAAGTGATTGCGCCCGTCGATTTGTCGCTGGAGTCGGGCACCATCATCGCTCTTTTGGGGCCATCAGGCTCCGGGAAATCCACGCTATTGCGAATTCTCTCCGGGCTGGCGGCTCCGACGGCTGGTCAAGTGCTCTGGCACGGAGAACCGGTAGGAGAGTGCAGCCCAAACGTTGCGATTGTGTTTCAAAGCTTCGCGTTGTTTCCGTGGCTTACGGTATTGGAAAACGTGGAATCGCCTTTGCTTGCGCGCGGAATGGACCATGAAGAGCGCCACCGCCGGGCGCTGAAAGCCTTGGACGCGGTGGGATTGAAAAACTTCGAGACCGCGTATCCCAAAGAATTATCCGGCGGAATGAAACAGCGCGTTGGATTTGCGCGAGCATTGGCCGTGGAGCCGGAAGTGTTATTCATGGATGAGCCGTTTTCGGCGTTGGATGTGTTGACGGCGGAAAACCTGCGCGGCGATTTGATGGAGCTATGGCTGGCGAAGAAAATTCCAACACGGAGTATTTTTATTGTGACTCACAATATTGAGGAGGCTGTCTTGTTGGCGGACCGCGTGATCGTCCTGGGACGCAATCCCGCGCGGATCAGAGCGGATTTTCGCATTGCGCTGCCGCAGCCGCGAGACCGCAAATCCGCCGCGTTCTTCCCGTACGTCGATTACATTTATAAAGTTATGACCAAGCCGGAGCTCACGCTTGCGCCGCCTTCGGCCTCAGCGAAGCAGCCCCCTCCGATGCTGCCGCACGCACGGCCTGGAGGGGTGGCAGGCTTACTCGAACTCTTGATGGACCGCGGCGGAGAAGAGGATCTCTATCACGTAGCTGAGACGCTCTTGTTGGAAGTGGACGATTTGCTGCCGATTCTGGATGCTGCGACCATGCTCGGATTTGCGACCGCGCATGAAGGAGACGTCAAAATCACTCCGCAGGGGCGAACTTTTGCGGAAGCGGATATTTCCACACGAAAGCGTTTGTTTCGTGAAGCGTTGACGCACTTGCCCCTAATGCAACATATCGTCAAGGCCCTCGAGAACAAGTCCGACCACACCATGCCGGTGGAGTTTTTTCGCGATTTGCTCGACGAGCGCCTGCCCGCGCATGACGTGGAGCAGCAGATAGAAACGGCATTGAACTGGGGCCGTTACGCGGACATTTTCACCTACGACTCGACGAGCGACCGTCTGCGACTGATTCCCGCTGGAGAAACCGCCGACTCTGAAGAAGCTGCTCCGCTGCACTGATGCCGCGCGCCAAGACATCGGCGGGAGTCTTGACCTGGGGGACCATCCCGCGGTCCGTGCCATCCATCCTGCAAGACTTGCCCATCATTTTCGCGGGGCTCGCGCTATTTTATGCCTTCCTATCTTTGACTCACTACTGGATGGCGCCGGCGAACGCGCAGACCGCCATCCAATTGCGGGTCAGCGCGTTGCCCAAGTACGCGATGTTTTCCGTTCTGCGCATCGCTATAGCTTACGTATTCAGCCTCTCGTTCACGCTGGTGTATGGGTACATCGCAGCGTACAACTCGAGAGCTGAAAGATTCATGATTCCGCTGCTGGATACACTGCAGTCGATTCCAGTTCTGAGTTTCCTTCCCGGCGTGATGCTCTCGATGGTCGCGCTATTTCCCACCAGGCAACTCGGCGTGGAGCTAGGATCCATCCTGCTGATTTTTACCGGGCAGGTGTGGAATATGACGTTCAGTTTTTATTCTTCGCTGAAAAACATTCCGCGCGAAATGCGGGAAGTGGCACAGGTATACCGCTGGAGCTGGTGGCAGAGATTTACGCAGATGGAACTGCCCTACGCTTCGATCGGTCTGGTGTGGAATTCCATGATGTCCGTGGCGGGTGGGTGGTTTTTTCTGATGGCGTGCGAAATGTTCACTTTGGGAAATCACGACCTGCGTCTTCCGGGTCTGGGCTCGTACTTACAAACCGCCGCGAATGCCGGCGACACCCGAGCGATCGCTGCGGGACTCGGCCTGATGATCGGGATCATCGTTTTGATCGATCAACTGATCTGGCGTCCGGTAATCGCATGGTCGGAGAAATTCAAATTCGAACAAGTGGAATCCGTGGAGTCACCGCATTCATTTGTTCTGGATTTCCTGCAGCGCTCAAGAGTTCTAGGTTTTCTTGCAAGAGTAATCGCGCGGCCGGTGCGAGAACGTGTGAGTTTACATTTTGCAAACAGGCATGCGATAGCTGCAGGGAACAGAAACCCCCGCACGATTGGCAAGTGGATCTCGCGAGTCCTATTGGGCGCGATGCTAGTTGGACTGGCCTATGAAGCGGCGAAGATGATCGTCTCGCTCGCCGGCCTTACGCGAGTGGAATTGCACGGGATTTTCGTGGGCGCCGGCGCCACACTTCTTCGAGTAGTGTTTACTTTGGTGCTTGCCGGCCTGTGGACGATTCCGGTCGGCGTGATCGTGGGACTAAAGCCGAAGCTTTCGGCGATTGCGCAGCCGCTCGCGCAGATCGCAGCGTCGGTGCCGGCCACTGCGCTGTTTCCCATCATCCTCCTCGTGCTCATCAGAGCCGGAGGCGGGCTGGGCATCGGGTCTATCGTGCTGCTGCTTTTGGGGACGCAGTGGTACATCCTGTTCAACGTAATTGCCGGAGCCATGGCGATACCGACGGATTTGAAAGAAGTGTGCAACGTATTTCGCTTCAACAAGCTGGAAAAATGGCGCGAACTATACTTGCCGGCGATATTCCCCTATCTTGTCACGGGCTTCGTTACCGCTTCGGGCGGCGCATGGAACGCGAGCATCATCGCCGAATATTTCCGCTTCAAAGGCCACACATATACGGTCACAGGTCTCGGGTCGGTGATCAGCGACGCCACCGACACGGGAAACTTCCGCGTCCTGATGGCCGCGACGATCCTGATGGCTGCCATGGTAGTGACTATAAATCGTGTTCTGTGGCGCAGGCTGTACGCGCTAGCTGCAACGAGATTTAAGCTCGAAGGTTAGTTCTCCCAAGCCTCACTTTTCCTTCCTTTACTCCTTACGAAATCCTTATGTCCGGCTTACGACTCCCTAATGCCTCGGTTGTAGGATTTCCCGGTTAATTCGCTTCCTATAAAAAACAGCGACTCCCAACAACGGTGACAGACATCAAACCGCTGGTTGAGTCTTGTCACCGCCGAGACCCGCTGCCCGGGTACGCTGCGTTTGCGGAAATCAAAAAAGGAGAGGCTGTTGGTCTGCTAGCGGCGCGCCGCAAGGGAAGAGGCCGAAATGGCGGACCTGATTCTTCTAGTTCTATGCACAGTTGTGCTGGGCTTTTACATCTTCGCTTTCGTGCAGTTCGTACGCGATGAGAAACGCAACCGTACCAAACCCGGCGCTCGGCCGACAGTCCCGCGGCCCGAGGGAGCACCGTCAAAACGCGGACGCAGATGAACGAGATGAACTTAAAAAAGGGAGAGATTTCCATGTTGAAATTCATGTCGTGCCTCAAGCTACCGATCGTTTTCTGCGCACTCTCTTTTTTGATGGCGCAACATCCTTGCTTCGCACAAGCAAACGGCCAAGCTACTGATCAACAGGCAAAAGCCGCAGATCAGCAAATACCGCCGGCCGTAGCTAAAAAGCTCGAGGCAATGGAAGCACGCATCGAGCAGCTTGAAGCGGAACTGAAGGCTCGCCCTGCCGCGGCACAGCCCGATCAGCCTAAAATCGTGGCGACCGCCTGGTCTACTTCTGCGGCGTCAAACGCCTCCGCGATTGCAGCAGCGCCCCTGGCGCAAGTCGTTGTGCCGGCGCCGGCGCAAAGCGAGCCTATCGGTGGGAAACCCCCGACGGCTGCAGCGTCCGACAAAGTAGCGCCGTTTTCGGATGCGGACTGGAGCTGGCTAAACGGTAATCCGCGCACAAAGGATATCTATTGGGACACGAAATTCTTTACACCGGAGATCCGATCAGACACGGTTTACGTTTTTGACTTCAACCATCCGACAGATCACTCCATGGGCGGATCGAGCGAACTTTTCCGATCGCAAGAGGTGCAACTGACGCAACTCGGCATCGGCGGTGACTTCCACTATGACAACGTTCGCGCCAGATTTATGACTCAGTTCGGCATGTATTCCACGGCGACCCCGCGGAATGACCCCAGTCCAGGGCACGGTCAATGGGATCTTGCCGATGCGTACCGCTACATATCGGAAGCCTACGGTGGCTATCACTTCAACGTGTTGGATGGGATCAACGTCGACGCGGGAATCTTCATGTCCTACATCGGCCTGTTCAGTTACTACCAATTCGACAATTGGGCCTATCAGCCCTCTTACGTTTCCTCCAACACTCCATGGTTTTTCAATGGCGTGCGGGTACAGATTTTCCCCACGAAACATTTGAAGATTGAGCCTTGGTTCATCAATGGATGGCAAGCGTACGGTTCGGCCAATCACACGCCGGGCCTCGGAGGCCAGATTAAGTGGACTCCAACTAACTACATCAACGTCATCTCCAACAATTATGGTCTCGGCGAGGATGATCTATTCGTGCCCCACCGCAAGCGCATCCACACCGACAATAGTATCGAGGTGAAGTATTTCGATCGGCCGGACACGACTCTCGACAAGATGGCGTTCACGCTCACCGGCGATTTGGGTTGTGAATACGGCAGCGGCGTGAGTTGCTACGGCAATCACAAAGGC
>Ga0209330_1000102_pt1 | contig 41138 bp, 44 predicted proteins | sample JacPinW_OM2H0_O3_FD_187969 | JGI IMG/M metagenome (GOLD analysis project Ga0209330, IMG submission 187969) | Forest soil microbial communities from Algoma, Ontario, Canada - Jack Pine, Ontario site 1_JW_OM2H0_O3 (SPAdes) (version 2) | ecosystem: Environmental > Terrestrial > Soil > Boreal... | reverse complement strand
CATCACTAGCCTGCAGAACAAAGTGGCGGAGATGCAGCACACAGAACGATCCACCTCCGGCTCGACTTCGAGCGATGTGGCCAATGCGCGCGCCAAACTTTCGTCGGCCAGAGCGCAGCTTCTACAAGCGAAGGCTACGCTCGATCGCACGGCGAGTGACAGCCGTCGCATGATCGAATTGGCGAAAGCCGGGGTGCAGTCAGAGCAGGATCGGGTACAGGCCGAAACCAATTTGCAGGCAGCGCAGGCAACCGTGCAGGCGCAACAAGAGTTGGTGAAGGCGGCGGAGGCGGACCTGAATTCCGCCATCGCGCGCACCCAACAGGCGAACGCAGCGAAAAGTACGGTGCAATCCACTCAGGCCGATCTCAAGAATGCCATCGCCCAGAAAAATCAGGCTGCCGTGCGGCTCGGCTACACCAATGTCTACGCGCCCGTAACCGGCACAGTTTCGGTGCGCGCGGCGCGGCAAGGAGAAGTTGTCAACATTGGCGCCCCCATTGTGACCATCGTAGACCTCACGGATACGTGGGTGCGTGCCGCGATACCGGAAACCTATGCCGACCATATTGGGTACGGCGATGTGATGCGCGTGCGTCTGCCCGGCGGCACCATGGCCAGCGGCAAAGTATTTTTTAAAGGGGTGGAGGGAGACTTCGCCACGCAACGCGATGTTAGCCGGCGAAAGCGCGATATCAAAACGATTGTCTTGAAAATTCGCCTGGAAAACCCGAAAGGCGCATTTGTTCCCGGCATGACGGCTGAAGTGCTGGTTTCACCGGCGCAGATGAAAGGCGAGAGCAACTCGCAGAGCGCCGCGGCGGCGGGGCAGCAATGACGGCCGAAATTGATGCCAAAGCGAACGGCGGCAGCTCCACGAACTCGGCTGAAAGGCTCTACGCCATCGAAGTGCAGCATATTGTGAAGAAGTACGGTGACTTCACCGCGGTAGACGATGTTTCGTTCAATGTGAAAGAGGGGGAGATCTTCGGCCTGCTCGGGCCCAATGGGGCGGGAAAGTCAACGCTGATACGCATGATGACCACGCTGATCCCGATTACATCGGGACGGGCGCTCATTGCAGGGCACGATGTGGCGAAGGAGCCCGATGCGGCGCGAAGAACGATTGGCGTGATCCCGCAGGCGTTGACCAGCGACCTGGACCTTACAGTGGAAGAAAATCTAAACATCTACGCCAAACTCTACGACGTGCCCGCGAAAGAGAGGAAGCGCTCCATCGACGAGTTGCTTGGACTGGTGGATTTAACCAAGTGGCGCGACGCGCAGACCAAAACACTCTCCGGCGGCATGCGTCGGCGCTTGGAAATTGCGCGCGGGCTGGTGCACCATCCGAAGATCTTTTTTCTTGACGAGCCCACCACGGGATTGGATCCGGTCTCGCGGGTTGCGGTGTGGGAGATGCTGGGCAATATCAAGAGCCAGCGGCAACTCACGATTCTGATCACCACGCATTACATGGATGAAGCCGACCGGCTGTGCGACCGGATTGCTATTGTGGATCACGGCAAACTTGTTGCTCTGGACGCGCCCATGGCGCTGAAAGCGAGCGTTCCGGGATCGAACGTGATCGAAGCGCAGTTCGAGAATCCTCCTGGCGATTGGGAGCAGCGCCTGCGCACCCTTGACGACGTCACCTCGGTGCAGCATGAAGGAGCGGGCATGTATCGGGTGCTGACCGGCAATGGCTCGCGAACTACGACTGAGCTTGTGGAAATGGCGGTCGAAGCCGGGGTCGCGGTGAAGTCGCTTTCGGTGCAGAACACGACACTGGACGACGTGTTCGTGCACTATACGGGCCGGCAATTGCGCGACGAACTGCAGAAGGCTTATGCCTTCGTGATGCCGCAGAGTCCGGGGTTGCGGCCATGAACCGGATGATGGCGATTGTCGAGCGCGAAATGCGAAAGTTCTTTCGCTCGCCTGCACTCATGCTGGCGTCGATGATTTTTCCTCTGGTACAACTCGTCATTCTCGGCAACGCCTTTGGCGGAAAGATTCGCGATGCCCGCCTGGCTATTGTCGATCAGGACGGGGGGACGCAGGCGCTGAAGATTCGCGAGGCTTTCGACTCCGTGCGCTCGAACATTCGCACCTTCGTGCCGGTCTACTACGACGACCAGAAGAAAGCGGTTGAGGATGTGCGCAACGGCAAGCTCGATGGCGCGGTGATCATCCCGCCACAGTTTTCGCGGCGGGTCTACGAAGAGAACCATCCGCAAATTGCTGTAGTGGTCGATAACAGCGACAACTTTATGAGTTCTGCTTTGGAGTCGGAACTCACCGATTTGGTCACTTCGCTGAATCAGCCTGCGGTTGAACCGCGCATCCTGCAACAGACTGCGCTTGAGATTGTCGAACTTTATCCTTACATCGAATACATGAAGTACCTGCTGCCGGGTTCGCTTGCGCTGGCGATGTTCGTCTCGGTGATGATCGGTGGCGGCATGTTGTATATCGATGACAAAGCGCGCGGTGTGCATGAAGGCTACCTCGTTACACCGATCACCAAGCTCGAACTGGTGCTCGGACTTAACCTGGCGGGGGCAATCAAGGCGGTTATGACAGGTGTAATTATTTGTGTAATCGGCTCGCTGATTTCGGGGGTGAGTACGATTTTCAATCCCGTCACGATGCTGGGATTGCTGGTGATGATCGTGCTGACGTCGCTCGCATTCAACACGATGATGTTTCTGCTGATGGTGCGCATCGAAGATCCGCTGGTGCCGAGGGCCATGTTCGGTATTCTGAATACGCTGCTGTTTTTTCCCAGCGGATCGATCTATCCCATACAGGCGTTCCCGCCGTGGTTGCGGGCTATCGCCAGAGTGGACCCTTTCACCTACGCCGTGGATGGCTTCAAATGTCTGCTGCTGAAAGAAACTACTCTGGCGGCGGTTTGGGGCGACATGCTTTTCTTGTCGATCTTCGCCGCTATCACGCTCGGAATCGCGATTCCGCTGTTTAAACGCACGCTCTAGAAAAAATTTGCGGCCCTGAGCGCCCAGACCGCCGGGGGAGAGTCAGAGTGAACCGGATTCAATTTCACGCGGTTTTCTCGGTGCTCACTGCGTCCTCGGCGATGAGTCGTTTTGCGGCAAGTGGTGCAGTTTGAATTTGGTCGGCACTCCGGTTTGGCAGAACGATTGCGACCAGAACCCGCCTTTGCGAGAACATGGACGATTGCAAGCAGAAGTTTGCGCGGCCGTTCAACACATCATCGCCGCAGATGGAATCTACTTTCGCTCGGTAGCTTCTCTCGCTGCGGTTTCGGGACGCGGCGTTGGGAAAGAGACTGGCTTCGCGATAATCTTCTGGAAAAAACATCCCCCATGAACAGCCCTTCCCAGTTCATCAACCGTTGCCACTTGAAGGTTAACCGGCTTATTGCAGAGGTAACAAATTGGGCGAAACGATACAGGGGTAGTCATGGAAATGGCCTCTAGAACGTGCAACATGCATCAGATTGCACAAGAGACCGACGCCCAGAATGAGGTCCGGCGGAAGGATGTGAAAGAGACCCCCAAACCCTAGCACGGGAAATGGCGATTGTATGTCTTGCGTCGAACAGTTCCCAGTCGCAGAACCACCCGCAAAGCGTTCTGGCCTCCGTCCAGTTCGTCAAGATAAGTGAGCGTCGTCAAGGGAATGCCCTTTTCTGCCAAATCCGATTTGGCAGAACCTTTCAACGGGCTAACTCAGCGGGCTAACTAAGATCAACCACGTCAGGGTTGCGATGAACCTCCACGGCGAAGGATGAGTTTCTAGGCGAGGAGAGCACCCTGTCCTGGTCGAGCGATAATCCGCCAGCGGGTACCACACAATGGGTGTGGGGGTGATGTTCGAGCTTCTGATTCCAGACGTGGAGCACACTGAAGAAGCCGATCTCGGCGCCGAGAAGTTGGGATCGCGGGCGACTTCGAGAAGGGTTTCGGCACTGATTTGCAGCAACAGATGGTACCAGATTTTCTTGTTCTGCAAGGCGAGCGGGCCCGGCTCATGGGTAGGATGAAGACAACCTGGACGTAGCGCGTGGGGAGAAGTTCTTTGCGACGCGCTTCGAGCCAACGGTCGCGAGCGTTGGCCTGACACCTTGGGCAGTGCCGGTCCCGGCAGCTGTTATAGGTTTTTGATGAGACCGGAGTGTGAGGGAATCTCAGGGCGTCCACGCTTTTAGATCGGTAAGCGTCTTCGAGGAGCCAGCTCCTCCGTTCTTTCGAACAACCTTTTCGATGTAGGGGTACTCATCTGCGTCGAGATGCATTCCGCCAGCGTACCAATTTTCCACGATCGTCGCTTGTTGCTCGACATTGTAGTCATTCCATGCCTTGCCAGCCGTGACAGTGTAGCCGTCGCCCAGAGTTTGGGCCCATATCGAGCTCAGCTTCACATAAGAGCCGTGGAAGTACTGCCAGACGTGCGTCATCTCATGGATGAAAACGGTATCGATGCGCCCCCAACCGGTCCAAACTTTTTTCGAAGTGCAGTTCGGGTAGCAAACGGGGCCAATCGCAATGGTGTACACGTTACCCATCGGATTGTCCGTCCAGGGAGCATCGTGGAGGCCCAGACCGTCATCCAGAAGAATCCCTTTCCACGCGGGAAGGGTGGGGCCAAACACGCTCAGCACGAGAGTTTGTTCGGCGGATGACAGGACACGACCGTTGAATCCGATTCGCATAGATTCCTCCCGGAAGATTCCGTTCGTTACGTGTGACATACTACGGAGCACAAGCCGGTTTTTCGGTTTTTCAACCGGAAGTCCACAAAGTTTATAGTGCGTTTCGAGAAGGATTCGTATCATCCTGAGGCCATCCTCACGACCCAGAAGTCTGGAAGGCGATGTCCGACAGTCTGCCGCTTCCGCTTCTTCTCGCCTTCCGGCGCCGACAACGCCTCGCGCTCGCTCTCCGCCTGAACTTCCTGCTTCGAGACGCCGGGCTTTTCCTCGAGTAACTGCAGTTGGAGATTACTCAGCTTTTCACTGCCCGGTCCGTACTTGGCGATCCGCCGCAGACGCTTGAACAGCTCAAGTTCTCGGTGGCTCGCCAGTTGCGTCATTCGGCACAGGCCCTCTCTCTCGGTTCTCTTCATATATTCCAAACCGACTAACATTTACAATCCATTGCGGTTGGCCACTTGAGGCATGACAATGAGGCATGAACTTTGGCCAGACCGTCTTCTCTCAGCTGATTGAGCGACCGGTCGGCTGCGAAAGCAGCTTTTTTACGGCGTGTCGTATGACATCAAAGGCTGGGTGGAAGCATCACAAGAATCGAAGAATCACCGTGGCGTGAATACGGATTATTCGTTTCTCCTCACCACAGAAAGCTTACAACGAAGGCGCTGGCAGCATGATTCGCTTTGAAGTCATCAGCTCCGGGGAGTACTGGAATGTCGAAGGCTTGGACCCAGATAATCCAAACGACCGGTTCAATCGCCTGGTTGCGCCAATTGGCCCGTATTTTGACCTCAAGGTATCTTGTGTATATGGGTTCAGAGCAAACAGTCACTCACAGCCGTATTGCAAAAGCCTTCATTGTGGTCTCGAAGGTAATAGGAGTTTTGTTCCTCGGCATTGTCGTGCTCGTGCTTTTGCTTATGTGGTCATGCGCCGCTCCCTCTGACAACGCTCTCGGCAAGCGATTTCAGAGCCACCGGTTCGAACTAGAGACACTGGCTCGCATGTCCGAGGAAGACGCAGATGTGATCAAGGTCGCAGATACTTTTATTAGGCTCAAGAACGACTGGAGTTGGCCGAGACCAGAGTCTGAATGGGGAATCACCCGCGAGAGGTGGGACGAATATCGACGACTATTCCGCGAGGTTGGCTTGATCGGATGGGAGAAGGACGATGTCGGGAACATCGACCTCGTTGCCCATTCCACGGGATTTGCCCCCGCTGGCTTAACAACTAAGGGATTCGTCCACTGCAATAGTGCCTTGACCCCCGACAAGGCGTTCCTTCCCTGTGTAGAGCAACGTGATCGGGGCCAGTCGGATACCAAAGCTAATAGAGGATCTACATATCGCAAACTCGACCAAGATTGGTACATCTTCGAGGCTTGGGACTAAACTGTCCGCCAGTAGTTGTTGAAATGAAACATCGCCTTTGCGCTCATCAACCAAATGACCATATCGCAGACACGATTGTGAACCTCACCAATCGCGGCGCTCGTCAACCGTGTAGTTCCTCTGACGTTTACGGATGGAGCATCTGCCTCACAAAGAATTTCAAAACTGTGTCGCTCGTTATAGCGGCGACGCTTACTTAAAGGCTCAAACCAAAGTGGTGGGCCATGAAATACTTGAACGCGGGAGAGACGCACGAAGGCCGCCAAGCGGTGTTGGGAGCGAATTGTGCGAATCATGAGTCTTTTTTGCCGTTGGCGCATATTTCCTCTATCACTGCATTGCTGGCCGGTAGCGAGACTCGGGTGGCTGGCGAAATATCGCGTTAACACTTCTTGACCCGGACGGGTTGTCGGGTGATTCTCGGTGATGCACAGACGCATATCATCACCTGCAGTCGAGCTCTTGCATCATCCCACACAAAACTGCCGCCCGCCGAACACGCGATAGCGTCCGCCGCGCCAGAGGCTTCGTCCAAATCGCGATTGCACTCAGTGACAGTGAGGGTCAACGATTGTACTCGCCTATTACCGCCAACCATGTGAAGTCGTCAGACTCGACCGGTTTGAAGGATAGAGACCAAGTCCTCCTCCACCTCCGCCGGAAAAGACAAAGCCCGGATCTTACGCACGGTTTCCCGCACAGGATAGATGTAAGTTCTCAGCGAAAATTGGCCGTCCTGCCAGACGGCATAGGAGGCTCGGATATCGCTATTGCGAGGTTGGCCGATGCTCCCGGGATTGAGTACTACCGCGCCACCAACGACGCGCATGAAAGGAACGTGCGAGTGCCCCACCAAGAGCACCTGAGCGGCGGCGATTTTAACCTCGCTCGCCCATTCGTCGGATTCGGGAGAATGATGGCCATAAAGCGGGTCGGACGGGGTCGCGTGTATCAGGAAGAAGGAGGTGCCTTCCCGCTCCACTCTGCTGTGGAGCGGCAAGCTCCGAATGAAAGCCTTCTGCTGGTCCGATAGAACGGACGCGGTGAATTGTTTAGTCGCCTCTGCGGTCACCCGCCAGCGGCTCTTCCACGGTGCTGCTTCGGTAGACACAACCGCATCATCGTGGTTGCCCCGCACCACCACTGCGGCCTTATCCATGATTTCGGTTACAACCTCCCGAGGCTCCGGCCCATAATTCAGTAGGTCGCCCAAGACCCAGAGTTCGTCGTATTCCTCGGGAAGTGCCCGCAGGGCGTCGTAGTTTCCGTGGATGTCGGAGATGATGACAATCTTCATCGCTAGACAGGGTAACCGACGGAACCGCCGACCGAACCGTTTTTTCGACAACACTTGTCTGGTAATGATAAATCGCGGATTGCGCTCATTGACCCCGCGGTGGGGTCTTGAGTGTAATCGCACGCAGTCAAAATGTGAGATCGCACGATTGCGACAGTCAATGATTTGAACAATCAGCACACGCGTCTGGCTGCAATGTTCCTTCGATGCGTGCATCTGGACAGGCAAATGTCCTACAGCAGATCGACCGTGCTGCTTCGTAATCTGAGCGACGTATTTGGCGAAAATGACGCCGTTCGACGTCGCGCTGCAATCGACGACATCTTTCAGGAAGATGCAGTATTCTATGACCCCAAAAGGCGGTATATTTCGTGGCTGTGACGAGACTGATCGTATTGCTGGTGTGATAAAAGCAACACATCCAGATTTCGAATATCAGCCCCTCTTCCCTCCCGAGGAATTAGGTGATGGCGGACGGGTTCGATGGGTGTCTGGCACTCCCGGCAAACCACCAGCTTACGCGGGAACCGATTTTATCGTCGCCCGGAACGGTCGCATTGCTTCGGTCTATCTCTTTTTCGACAGCCTACCCTGGGCTGAACTCTGCGGCCCACGATACACGATCGTTTGTCGGCGACCCGTCAGCTCCAAGAGGAGGACGACAAGTCAACCGGTCGTAACGAAAGCGAACCGTAGTCAAACCCGAAATTCGGTTTCCCCACATTGGAACGGTAGTGTACTCGCCTACCGCGCCCCTCGACTCCGAGCGAGGATGCGGCGTTACAGGTAGCGAGGTGTACGAAGGACGGAGGCAAACCGCGCGACGCGACGAACTCGTAGTCGACGGGAAGGCACCGTCTGATATATCGGCCTTGAAACCGTACTGGGGAAAACCCGCCGCAGGGGATTTACGGGTGGAAACGTCGGCATCATTCGAAGCCCGGTGCGCGCCACCGCCGTTTTCCCGGAACTTTTGACTTACTGGCTGCGTCCGTTATCCTAGAAGGTCATGACGCTACTGGACGCTAAAGAGTACCATCCCGAAAAAGAGCGCAAGAAGAGAACCAGAATTATCTCAGCCATCGTTGTTGTTCTTGTGCTCGCTTTCGTGGGCTGGTGGAATCGGTTCTGGCCGGAAAAACGGGTTGCGGATAAATTCTTTTCTGCTTTGCAAAAACAGGACTTCGAAACTGCCTACGGAATCTATTACCACGACCCCGGCTGGAAGCAGCACCCACAAAATCACTCACAGTATCCCTTCAACGAATTCAAGCAAGACTGGGGTCCGGGCGGCCAGTGGGGCATCGTCAAGAATTATCAGATCTATGGCGAGAGCAATTGCCCCGGTGGCGGGAGTGGAGTGGTGATCGACGCGGTGGTGAATGATCGAGCGCAGCACGCGCAATTATATGTAGACAAGACTGATAAGACGATCAGTTCGCCGCCCTGCGATCTGGAGTTTCATTAGAATTAGACCCGAGTTTCGCGAGGAAGCTCTACCCCTCGAGAAAGAGAATCCTGCGAAGGTGTTCGGGGAATTGCTGGCTGCGTTCTAACCGCCGATCTGCTCCAGCGTCCTCGTCAGTGACGCGTCGTCTGCGACGTTCAGGCATGTCTTCGAGCGGTCAATCTGCCGCATCAATCCGCACAGGACTTTTCCTGGCCCGATCTCGACAAAAGTTTCAGCGCCGCTCTCGATCAGCAGACGCATGCTCTGCTCCCACTTCACCGCACCTGTCACTTGTGCGACCAGCGTTTCGCGCGCCCGCAATTCATCGCTGACCAGAGAGGCTTCCACATTGCAAACCACAGGGTAGGCGGGCTTTTGCATCTTCAGATTGTTCAGGTCTGCTTCCAAACGATCTTGTGCGGGCTTCATCAGCGCACAATGGAATGGCGCGCTGACGGGGAGAATTTTCGCGCGCTTTGCGCCACGCTCGTCGGCGAGCTTCGTTCCCCGTTCCACCGCGGCGGTATTTCCTGAGATCACAATCTGCTCCGGCGAATTGATGTTAGCGGGCGCGCAGACCTCGCCTTGCGCGGCGTCCCGGCAAACTGCCGCAACTTTTTCCAACTCCATGCCAAGGATTGCGGCCATCGCTCCTACTCCAACCGGGACAGCCTCCTGCATATACTTTCCGCGGTTGCGCACGGTGCGCACGGCGTCTGCGAAAGTCATCGTCCCGGAGGCGACGTGTGCGGAATATTCTCCCAGGCTGTGGCCTGCCACAAAACTCGGCTTGGGCACGCACCCCTCAAGAACTCTCAACGCCGCGATCGATATGGTAAGAATGGCGGGTTGCGTAATCTCGGTCAGGCGCAATTGCTCTTCCGGACCTGCGAAGCACACTTGCGATAATTTGTAGCCCAGCGCGTCGTCGGCTTCTTCAAAGGTCTGCCGCGCGATGGGATATTTATCGAAGAGCTCTTTTCCCATGCCCACGGTCTGCGAACCTTGACCCGGGAAAATGAACGCAATTTTGGATTGGGAGGATTTCGCAACGTCGGTGGATTCGCTCATGATTTAGTTTCGCGGAGATTACTGGGCCGGAATGACTTCAACTTCAGCTGGCGCGGGGCGAAGCGCGGCCAGGCCTTGCTCGATCGATTCATTAATGTGGCGCTGAGAAAACTCCGCCGCCACGCGCACCGCATTCTTAATCGCATTCGCGTTGGAGGAACCGTGCGTGATGATGCACACCCCCTTCACCCCTAACAGCGGTGCGCCACCGTATTCCGTATGGTCGATGCGCTTCTTGAAATCGGAAAACGCGCTCCGCGAAAGCATGTAGCCCACCTGACGCGTGATTGTCGATTTTAGAGATTCCTTCAGAACCGTTCGCACCAGATTCGCGACGCCTTCGGAAATCTTCAGCGCAACATTGCCCACGAATCCATCGGCAACGATCACGTCGACATGGCCGTTGAACAGGTCGCGCCCTTCGACATTGCCCACAAAATTCAGAGGCAAGCGTTTCAATAACTGGAATGACTCGCGGGTCAGCTCGTTTCCTTTAGTTTCTTCTTCGCCAATCGAAAGCAAGCCAACTCGCGGCGATCGTGCGGCACTTAAACCCGAACGCCCGGCCCTGAGGTCGCCAAACCGGGGGGCACCGAACATGGGACCACCGAACATGGAGCGAAAATAGATCTCGCCCATCACCGCGAACTGCTCCAGATTGTGCGGCTTGCAATCTACATTCGCACCCACGTCCAGCAAAATAGCGGCCGTACCGGGAGCCGTGGGAAAAACCGCGGCCAGCGCCGGACGGTCCACGCCTTGCAACGCCCCCAGCACCATCTTGGCGGAAGCCATGGCGGCGCCGGTGTTTCCGGCCGTGACGAATCCGGCTGCTTTCCCCTCGCGGACTAATCGCAATCCCACGCGCATGGACGAGTCGCGCTTCGCGCGAACCGCCTGCACCGCCTTATCCTCCATCGTGATCACTTCGCTGGCGTGGACGATCTCGATAGGCAGGCGGGAGGCCGAGGGATGACGGTCCAGTTCCGCTTTGATCGTGGCTTCCGGACCAACCAGGAGGACACGCAGGCCGTAATTGCGCGCAGCATGAATCGCCCCTTCGATTTCAGGCTTGGGCGCCCGGTCCGAACCCATCGCATCGAGCGCGATCACGCTAGGCATGTGGCAGGAAATTAACTGGCTTCTTCGACTTGCAGTACGTCGCGGCCTTTGTAGTAGCCGCACTTGGCGCAAGCACGATGCGGCATCTTCTTTTCATGGCAGTTGGGACACTCGGAAAGTGAGTGGCTCTTCAAAGCATCGTGCGCCCGCCGCGTGGAGGTGCGCTTCTGAGAATGTCTTCGTTTCGGATTAGGCATAGTCTAAAATTCCCCTTCGCAGAGGCCATCGGGCCCGCATGCATAAAATGTTTTGCTATTCAAACCCTCAGTGCGCCAACTTACCGCGAATTTCCTTGAGCGCAGCCCAACGTGGTTCCTCCCACGTTACAGCGCAAGAACACTTTTCCTGATTCAGGTTCTTGCCACAGTGTGGGCACAGACCCTTGCAGTCTTCGCGGCAAGTGAGCTTCAAAGGAACGGTCAGCAGGATCTGCTCGCGGACCACATCGTCCAGTAGAATTCCCCCGCCCTCATAATAGCTGATCTCAGCCTCAGCATCGGTCACCGAGATTTCGTCCCGTCCGGCATCTGCGCCTAGCGGACGATACAACAGGTCGAACTCGCGCTTGACATCCTGAGTCAGAGGTTCCAGACAGCGGGCGCAAATGGATTCGAGGCTGGTCGTTAAACGGCCTCGAATGCGTATATCTTTGATTATCTTGTGCTTGCCATGATGCTCTTCTACCAGATCAGCCCGTCCACAGCTTTCGACCGGAGAGACCTGCCGATAATCGGAGCCCAAATCAATCACGCCGGGTTCAAACTTCTCCTCAAACTCAATCGGATGAAGTTCCAAGTCTTTGATTTCGAAGAACATCGGGAACCTTCGCGCACGGGGCAAGTACCACAAGGAGCAAATATTGAGGATAAAGGGAGAAAAAGGCACTGTCAAGGAATGCACCCCCCTAAACAACTACAACCGTCTTCTTCTCTGATACTTCTAGAATGAGACATCTGTTTAAGCCTGCCCTAACTTCTGTTTAAGCCTGCGCCTAACTATGGTGCTATCTCAGGAACCGCCCTCGAGCAGCGAGATCTCGGAATCGTGGCTTCGGAGCCACGGCAACCAGGCAGCGATTTCCATCACGCTGCTCGGGCTCTTGGCGCGTGTTTGGACTGCCTCCGGGACGTTCCTCAATCCCGACGAGGCGCTGCATTTTCGTTTGGCCAATCAGGCTACTTTGGCTGTCGCCTACCGGGAAAGTCTGACCGCATCCCATCCACCGCTTCTGACCTTTGTGCTGTACCTGTGGCGAGCATTCGGCACGTCGGAACTGTGGCTGCGCTTGCCTTCGGTGCTTGCGGGAGCCATTTTTTGTTGGATGTTTTATAAATGGTTAGCCGCCACCGCAGGCAAGCTCGCCGGTTTCATCGGCTTGCTTTTTGTCGCATTCCTCCCACCCATCGTCTTACTCTCCGCGGAAATCCGGCAGTACGCTTTGCTTTTGGCGTTTCTCGCTAGCGCGCTGTATTTTTTCGAGGGGGCATTTACGAAGAAGTCCCCCGCTCGGATGGCAGCGTTCTCCCTGTTTCTCTACCTCGCCATGCTCTCGCATTACTCGGCCCTCTTATTTGCCCCCGTTCTGGGAATTTATGCGCTGTTCGGATTCATCAGCGCGCGCTTTCCCACGGGCCTTATGACGGTTTGGGCGGGGGGACAGCTTGGGGCACTGGCGCTGGCGACCTTTCTTTACGAAAGCCATATTTCTAAGCTGGGGGCGGGCGAATCGCGAACCGCTCTGCAGGGATGGATGAGCGAGTTCTTTCTTCGCCATTCTTATTTCGATTCTGCTCGCGACAATCCTCTGTTTTTCCTGGTTGGGCACACCTTCGGAGTCTTCCAATATTTCTTTGGGCAACTCGCTGTCGGGGACGTGATGGGCCTGTTGTTCTTGGTCGGAGTGGCAATGCTTCTGCGCCGGGGACGCATGAAAGATCAACCATGTTCGCGCGGCCTGGCAATATTCCTGCTTCTGTCTTTTGCCCTCGCCGGCGGCGCAAGCCTGGCGCATTTTTATCCCTACGGTGGCACGCGGCACATCGCGTTTCTGATTATCCCGGGCGTGGCCGGCGTCAGTGTCGCAATCGCCTACCTCTCCCATCTACGCTGGGATCGCGCGCTCGCTCTCGCAGCGGTTATCGTCGTGGTGTGTATCGTTTTTGGCAGGGAGCGTCAGCCTTACATGCAACGCGCAGATCAGGGCCGAACCCACATGAACGCGGCGATAGATTTCCTGCGCCAGAACGTCGCGGGTGAAGGTGTTATCTTCACCGATTATGAAAGCGATCTCATTCTCGGTCATTATTTGTGCAGGCAAAAGCCGATCGCATTTGAAACATCCATCCCGGATTTTGAGGTATTTTCCTGCAACGGTGTTCGCGTCGTATCTGCCAGCTACAGGGCAGCTACGCTGTTCGACGCGAACAGCTTTCTCAGCTTATGGAACCGGCTAGTGGAAACTTACCCCCTCGAGGCTGGAGACTCGGTCTGGGTTTTCCAGGCAGGATGGAAAGTCGACCTCTCGAAAAATCTACAAGAACATTACGCGGTGTTCGACAAATTACGCGTCGACTCTTTCGGCTCGAACATAAAAGTCTTCAAGCTGACTGTGGGGCAACCCATGCCGGCAATCGCTTCCCGAGCGAGAAATCATTTTCCCGCTTGGCGAGTCAGTCCCAATGCCCGCAGAGTGGCTTCATCCGGCACGCTGCGCCCATCTTTTTTCGTGACCACTCCGAAACTCCCTGAATAGTCCCACATCGTCCATCCCACGCCGTGACGCTCAAGCACGGTGCGGACGTCGTGAATCCAAGCTTCACGATCATCCGGATTCACATACGCCCGATAGACTCCGAACTCGTTGCACACTAGCGGAACGCCGTGCTGCTGGGCCCATTCCGCGACTTGCGTAATCTCGGCGTCGATACGCTCCGCGTCCCAGTGATCCTGTCCATAACGGATCACTGCCAGCCGATCCACCGCATCGGGCACGGCCGGCGCCACTTTCGCGGCTGAGTCCGGCGACGACGGATAATGCAGTCCCTTCACCCAATGCCAGAAATACTCACCCCACGTCGCACCCTGGTGCGTGAAGATGTGCGGCTCGTAGAAATGAAAGTTATAGATCACGTTCGGATCCCGCAGAGGCTCGAGAAAAACCAGTTCATCGTCATTCGACCAGCGAGCCCCCGCGGCTATGATGGTGTGCTGGGGAGCGCGCTCGCGAATGGCCGCCGCCAGCCTGGCTTGCACCCCGTACCAGCGGTAGCGGTCGGTGAACTCCGGTTCGTTCAGGATTTCAAAGAAGATCCGCTCCCGGTCCCAGGAGGAGTAGTGCCGAGCCAGCGCCCGCCAGAAGTCGGCGAACTCCTGCACAAAAGTGTCCTCTTTTGCGAGCCGTGATTTGAAGTCGCTATCGGGATGCAGATCGATGACAACGGCGAGCCCCTGCTCCAGAATCATGTTCACGGCTGCGTCGAGGTATCCAAGATATTCCGTTGAGATCTCGTCGGGCGCGTGGTTCGCCATCAGCGGTTGCGGATTCACGCTCAATCGAACGTGATCGAATCCCATCGACTTCATCAGCGCCACGTCTTCGCTCGTAGTCCAGTTCTGAAAGTGCTCCCGTGTATAACCACGCTTGTCGTAGACCTGCGCGAACCACTCGCTGGCGTTAATACCGTGACGGAGGTGCGCCACACGCGATGCCAGCACAGAGGAGGACAACGGTTCGGCGGAAACTGAAGAGCTCTGGGCTGACAGGTTGCACGCAGCCAAGCAGCCGAGAATAGTGAGAAGTCCGATGCAACGCATGAGGCGCAAGCATTTCATACTTTCCATTAACCGGAAATCGGCAGCGCCCGGACCCTCTTCTTCGTGGCCGCATAAATTGCGTTGCACAAAGCGGGCGCCAGCGGAGGAACGGACGGTTCTCCGATGCCCGTCGGCGGTTCAGTACTGGGCACGGCGTACACTTCCACGACCGGAGCCTCATCCATCCGCACCGGCGCGTAATCGTCGAAATTTCCCTGCACGACGCGTCCCTTCTCAATCGTGATCTGTGCTCGGAGTGCGTTCGACAGCGCGTAGATTACGCCCCCGGGAATCTGCTGTTCCAGGATGCTGGGATTCACGACCTGCCCGCAATCCACCGCGGCTACTACGCGATGCACTCGCGGCACCTCTTTTTCCATGCTAATCTCCACCACTTCGGCCACGTAGGAAGAAAAACATGCGAAGCATGCGATTCCACGAAAGCGTCCGGCGGGCAGGGGCTTGGTCCATCCCGCTTTGTCGGCGGCCAGTTGCAGAACTCCTCGCATCCGCGCCGTGTGCCACGTCGTGGTGAAAAATGGAATGTCTTGATCCTTCGCCAGCATGTGTAAGCGATACTCCAGCGGATCCTTTCCCGCCGCAGCAGCTAGTTCGTCAATAAAACTCTCGCTCGCGAAAGCCGCTTGCAGCGCGTAAACTGACCGCATCCACCCCAGCGGCACCACAGTCTCGGCGACCACATATTCCAGCGAAACATTCGGCAGCCCGTAGACAAATGCTGCTTCATCCGGTAAATCGGGATCGATTCCGTTTGGCCCTGGCTGACCCTTCTGGGCGCTGATCGAGGGCGCAACAATGCGATGCGCGAATGCCAGCGGCCACCCCGCCCCATCCACCACCGCGCTCAACTGATGCAGGCTCGCGGGGCGATAAGTCGACGATCGCATGTCATCCTCGCGCGTCCACAAGACTTTCACCGGAACCTGCGCAGCTTTTGAAACCAAGGCAGCTTCCACCGCGTAGTCGTGCTCAAGCCGCCGTCCAAATCCTCCCCCCATGAGCGTGACGTTCACCTTCACCTGATCCGGATCCAACCCCACAGCTTGCGCGACCGAATCGCGGCAGTCCTGCGGAACCTGCGTAGGAGCCCACAACTCACATTTCGTTCCCTGAAAATTCGCGGTGCAGTTTCCTGGCTCCATCGGAGCGTGCGCCATGAAGGGCAATTGATACTCAGCCGTAAGCTTGCGCCCCACCGCCTTGGAGACGTCGCCCGCCAAATATAAAGTTTCACCTTTTTTCGCCGCGGCCTGCTTCAGCCATTCCCTCACCGCAGCCGTGTTCAGATCCTTATTCGGACCATCGTCCCAATTCACGTTGAGCAGGCGGCGACCTTCCAATGCTCCCCAAACGCTATCCGCTACCACCGCAACGGAAGAATCGCTGACCTTACCGACGAAACCTACACCGGAAATCTTTTTCGACTCCTTATCGTCGAAGCTCACCGCCTTCCCACCAATCGTCGGACATCGCGACAGCACTGCGTACTTCATTCCCGGCATGCGGAAGTCGATGCCGAACACTGCGTCGCCCTTCACTTTCGACGGGGTGTCCACGCGCGCCAGGCTTTGACCGACAATCTTGTAGTCCTTACTCTGTTTGAGTGGCGCATCGGTCGGGACGGGGAGCGTCGCAGCCTTCGCAGCCAGGTCACCATAGCTAAGTTGCCGCTTGGAGGCTCCATGTACAATGTTGCCATTCTGGGCGGCGCAGCTTGAGCGCGGCACTCCCCAGGTCAGCGCAGCCGCCGATATCAGCATCTCTCGCGCCGCCGCTCCTGACTTACGCATCGGGTCCCACGTCGTCCGTACGCTCGCGCTGCCGCCAGTGGTCTGATCGCCGTAGAGGGTGCTCGCGCCAGCTTGTTCGATTTCAATGTGTTTCCAGTCGGCTTCCAGCTCCTCGGCAAGAATCATGGGCAAGGCCGTGCGGACGCCTTGTCCCATCTCGGAGCGCGCCACTACGATTGTGATTTTGTTGTCTGGAGTGATGCGCAGATAAGCGTTCGGGGAAAAAGCCTCTTGGCTCGCGCCCCTTCTGTGCGGCAAGTAAAACCCCACCACCAATCCCACGCCCGCGGCAATTCCCGCAGCAACGAACTCGCGCCGATTCAAACCTTTAAGCTCAGGCGTTGCCATTGTGCTCATTGCGCACCTCCCGCTGCCACAACGGCGGCGCCCGCAGCGCGGCGGATCGCCTTGCGAATCCGTTCATAGGTACCGCACCGGCACAGGTTGCCGTTCATGGCCTGGGTGATCTGCTCATCGGTCGGATTCGGCGTCTTCGCCAAAAGAGCTGCCGCTGTCATTATTTGCCCGGTCTGGCAATAGCCGCATTGCGGAACCTCTTCCTTAATCCACGCCTGCTGCAGGACATGCAAGCCATTCGCACTCAACCCTTCTATGGTCGTGATCGATTTTCCCACGACCTGAGACACCGGCGTGGAGCAGGATCGAATGGCTGCGCCCTCAACATGCACCGTACAAGCGCCGCAAAGCCCCGCGCCACAGCCAAATTTCGTTCCCGGAAGGTCAAGCGTATCCCGCACAACCCAGAGCAGGGGAGTCTCAGGAGGAACGTTTACTTTCTTCTCGCTACCGTTTACGCGCAGTGTGATTTCAGCCATATTTTTCGAGGTGATTGCGACTTGAACACCATCCTACCCAACCAGAGAGAAAAGTAAAATGGGCTCGGCCTAAGAGCAATCTGCTCTAAAGCTTCGGCGCTTCTATGCCAATCGGGAATATCGACCTTTTTTCGCTGCCGCGAACGAGGTTGCTTAGGCAGATTCAGTGAGGTAGCTGCGATGGGAAGCCCAGAATCAGTCCGCCACGAGCCCGGCCCGGGACAATCCGGATGCCCGTCGCCAAGCTCGTTTCAGACTCGAGGTGGACATAGGAATGAACACGAAGACATGCGGGGTGCTGCAAGGCGCCACGGTGGATATCAGCGAATCCGGGGTGTCGGCTCTGCTCAAGCTTGAAGTCTGGTTAGGGAGTTCGTGGAGTTGCAATTCATGCTGCCCTAGGGCCCAGTGACGGTTTAGCCGTGGTCCGCCAACGGAATGCTTTTCGCTACGGCTGGCAATTTGTCGAGTCGCATTCCATGCTCACAATAATCCGCGCCACCTGCCAAAGCCTCAGGCTTGAACAGTCCCGGTTCGGAGAAAGTAGCGACCCGCATCTCTGAGGAACGGTTTGGTTAGCGCCCGGCCTCTCGGCCAATCTGGTAGGCAATCCGTTCGCCAACCTGCTCGGCAAACACTTGAAACGCGGGAATCTCAAATAGCCGCAATCCGATCTCTGGCTGCGGCCGACTCTCCGCATGCTCCGCGCCCGCCCCATCCAGCAGGGCCGTGCGCAGCCTGGCTGCCGTCGCGGAGTCGAAACTTTCTGAGACCACAACGCTGTTGTCTTTCCAGTGCTCCACGATCACTGCGCCTTCCTCGGTCACGATCTGGACGAGTGAAACCGGGCAATTCGCGCTCGAACACGCGGGCACGACTTCGACGGTCGCACTGCGATAACGCTGCGATGCCGCACGGCCGTAGAACCTGGCAAACCATTCGGCCGCTTGCGGCGTTTTCCATCGCGAAATATACAGTAGCGCCAGATCCGCCGTGCTGGGCGAAATGTCTGCCACTGTCTTATCTTTGCGACGGAAGGTCATATACGATCCGCCCTGCCATGACGCGGAAATTTCATCGGCAATCTTTCGTTCGCCATACTGCTTCAGCAGGGCGCGTACGTCTAGTTCGCCAATTCCTCCCGAGTCGTACACCTCGTACTGTTCGCCAACGACATCGCGCATGTCGGGGATGCGTACCCCAGGCAGCCTTTCCCCGGTGATGTAGGACGCCGGCTGCAAAACCTCGTGGGAGTTCCGCGGGGGCCGCGCGAATGCTCCGGCAAATGCCATTTTCTTTCCGCCCTTGTGCAGCAGCTCACCTTCGAAGATCAAACCTTCCCGGTAGGCAAAAGTTCCCATCTCACGCAGAATCATCGGCGCATCGTGCATGAGTTGGGAATCAATCACCGCCTTCACCGCCGGCTCTTCCATCTGGTAAATGAGCCCCGGCGTATCCTCAAGGCTGCGCCCCACTGGCTTGAGGAGGTAATCCACGTACACCACCATGGCTTGACCTTCCACTACTGCCTTGCGCGCAATCTGACGGTCGCCGTCGATGGGCGCGCCACTTTTTGCCTGATCGCTTGCAGGCTTCGTCGCCGCTTTCATCCACTTCGCCAAGTCGTAGTTCTGATCCTGCAAGGCATGAGTCAGCTCGTGGGCGAGGATGGGCTCCTGGCGATCCGGAGGAACCCAGTTCAGCATAGAAATTTCCTTGGTCTCGTCGTCGTAATAGGCCGCAATTTCCTGGCCTGTCGACTTCACCAGAAATTCCTTTAGATTGAAATCCCGCGGCAGGAGTCCGAGCTTTTTCATGCTCAACTCCTCTTGCGCGAAGCTTTTCGTGAATTCCTCCTTTGCCATTTGTCCGCTGGCGTATTTTTCTACGTCAGCCTTGCTTACCAACCGGCGCTTCACGGCCGCATGCTTCGGCATGCCCGTGTCTTCGGCGGCAAAAGCGAAGATTCTGTCCACGGATTCGAACAGCTTTTTCGTATCCGCGTCCGTCATTTTGACTTCGTTGGTCGTATCCTTGCGGAGTTTGCGGGCCACGTCACCCAGGCTTTGCCCGGAATCTGCCTGTTGGCCGAACCCGGAGAGGGCGAGACAGGTAGGAACGTAAACCGCCAAGAAACCGCACCATCGCCAAAACGTCTGCATCGTTCCTCACTCAAAGACGAGAATGCACTCCCGTCGATTCTGCTTGAGTCAGGCCCGCAACTCACTGGCTAAGTTCGGATTGAAATTACGAAGGTAAGCCAGCGCGAGAAAAGCGTTAGCCTTTATTGAAAATGACGATGGGAGGAGACTATTTCAGCTCCGCTAGCTTTTGCGTCGCCAATTGCCCTGCTTCCCCGGTGGGATTGTCTTTCTTGATTTGTTCGTAGAGGCGCTTGGCGTCGAGCGGCTGATTGCTCGTCTGATACAGCTCCGCGAGTTGCAACTGCGCCGTTACCTTACTCACCGAAGTGGTGGGCTTATTGATCAATTCCTGGTACAGGGCTACGGCGTCTTTGGTGCGCTGATTATTCCCGTAGAGCGTGGCCAGGGCCAGCTTCGCAACGGACGCCAGTTCCTTGTTGCCGGTGGAAGCCACGGCCTTAAAGTTATTTTCCGCGGCAGTATTGTCACCCTCGGTCGCAGAAGTCACGCCTAAAAAGTAGCGGGCCATGTCCGCCGACCGGGTGTGCGGATACTTGTCCAGGATTGTCTGAAACTGCTTCTTGGCAGCCTCGGCCCGTTCCTTGGCGCTTGTGAAGCTGGGAACTCCTGGCTGAGCAGGGGTTCCAGCGGGACGAAGCTGAGCCTCCAGAGTCCTAACAGCCTGCGACAAGTCGAAGCTGGCCTTCTCGTTCTGCGCGCTCAAGTAGTACCAGCCGCCGGCGGTTGCGGCGACGATGACGGCTAATGCGATGGCGACGATGGCGAGAGTGTTCCTATGTTCGACGCTCCAGTGAGCGGTCTTCTCGGCAGCCCCGATGGTCGCCCGGCTGAATGCATCCTGTTTAAGCTGATGGCGAGTCTCTGCGCGCACGAAGATCCCTTCTAATCACTATGATGGAGGGCGGAACCAATATGGCGATGCTACAGTTTAACAGGACGAAAATGAGCCCGTCAAAACCGGAGCGCGGCAACTTTGCCAATTTCTACAGGAACCGCAGCCGGGTCCAGCGTTCGGAGCAGACTTGGCATTCGGCGTTCTGGTTAGTGGGACGTCTCTTCCAGCAAACCTTGTTCTAGTTTTTCCTGGCACTCGATGCAATGGCGGGTCCAGGGCACAGCCTCCAGACGCTTGGCATTGATCTCTTTGCCGCAGTGAATACACTCGCCAAAACTGCCTTCGCGGATGCGGGCCAGAGCCTTATCCACCATCTGCAGGAGCTGCCGCTCATTATTGCTCTGGCTGAAGAGAAATTCTTTGGTGTAGGAGCTGGCCGCGCGATCGGCAATGTCCTGGGCCGTATCTTCGTCAGCGGAGCGGCCGTCGGCCTGGGTGCGGGAGACCGTGCGGCGCAATTCCTGCTGCCGCGTTTCAAGCCGATTCTTGAATCCTTCTAACTTCTTCTTGTCCATAGGGTCACTTCTAAAATCCTGCAACGGCTCCCCGGAGCCGTCCATGAGGTAAAGGCCAAACGACGATGATAAGCGCGAAAATTGAGATGCGTCAACAGGCACGGCGGCTGCACGAGTCCTTCGAGACCAAGCGAGGGATGAAGCTTCGCATGAAGAATAAGAAAATCGAGGAATTTGATTACAGGCCCCTTGCCCTTCGGTTGCTGCTCTACCCGATCAGTGTTAAGGCCCTTCAGGCAGAGACTGTTTCTTGGGGCCATTGGCGGTGACGCGGCTCTGAATCTTGTCGTAGGTTTCCTGAGGAATCAGCTTCTTCTTGAGCAGATCTTGTTTGGAACCAAAGGGACGAGCATCGATGATGCTCTGAGCATAGTCGGGACCGATGCCGGGCAGCGCGGCTAGGTCTTTCTTGCTAGCACTGTTGAGGTCGACGGGCTGTCCGTTGGCGGACGGGGTGTCGCGCTTCTCTGCGGCCGTCATTTTGTGAGTTTCGGAGGGGTACGAACTCTGATCGCCCGGGGGAGGAGCGGACTGCTGATTCTGCCGCCGAAAGAAATCGCGGCGAGCAACAGAACGGACAGGATCACCGCGGCCGAATTCTTCACGTTTGTTCTCCTCTTTAGTCTTTAGTCTTTGCTGGGGATTGGATGCCGCTTGCGACCTGGATGTTTTCGAGCTGACAGCATGAACCGGGAACCGGATTAGCGCGGGAGAGTAGGACAGCAGGAGGGAAACTGGTGCGGAAAGTACGGTGGGTATCTCACGGTCTGGCAGGAGTGAAGCGCAGGGCCGTCCCTTATTAACCGTCAGGACAGCCCCGCGATCGCGCTCAGTTTAGTGATGATCGTGATCCCAATTCTGCTCAGTCTCCCAGCGATGTTCTTTTCCGTTCCACCACTGATGGTGCGCCTCCCAACAGCGTTGGCGTTCGGCGTTCAGATCGCGACGCCGGTCTTCGGCCTCACGACTACGCTCACCGTTGTGCGCGATGGCTTTGTCCAGGTTTGCCTCTGCCTTTTCGACGGCATGTTGGCACTTCGAGCGGTCATCCGCGTGAACTCGCGGGGCGGCTACAAAAAACGTAAGCGCCACCCCCATAACGGTGGCGGCTGCTGTTTTTCCAAATCGTAAATTCAAGCGCTCTCTCCTCTCTATTTTCGGTGGCGGCGACGCGGTCGCCGGAGACTCTGACCACATGCAAGATTCGTCTCTTGTATCCACAACGAACAAATTCTATGGGCCAGGATATCCCTTCTTCGATACAGTTTATCCTGTACTTACCATTTGTTAACCGCACTCACCGGATAGCGTCCGCCCCCGGCGGTTTTAAAAGAGAAGTCGTAACTCCGTGTACTCACTCACACTTATCGAGGGAGAGGGTCTTTCATGTTAGCCAGGGCGTACGCCAGAACAGCCAGTGCGGCGGCATTTTCCCGGAGTTCAGTGGGAACGATCTTGTCCAAAGTGTCGGCAGCAGTGTGATGGTAGTTGAAATAGGTGCGGCCGTCCTGCATAACACCGAAGGCAGGCACTCCGGCATCGGCCATAGCCGCGATGTCGGCGCCCGGAGCATCGGCAGTGGGTTGCAGCGCGGAAGCTCCAGTGCTTAGAAGAACAGTTTGCACGGGGCGCAGGGCATTGATGGCGGCCGGTGCGGCTTTGACCTCGAAGCCGAGAGGATGGGCCGCACCGGAGTCACTCTCGATGGCCGCAATGTGGTGAATAAAGTTGTTGAAATACTCCGAGGAGTAGGCTCTGCTCCCTGCGCCGCCAGTTTCTTCATCCATCCAGGCAATGACGCGCAGCGTGCGCGCCGGGCGCAGGTGAAGGCGCTGGAGTATTTCGGCAGTCTCCATAGCGATAACGACTCCCGCTCCGTCGTCGATGGCGCCGGTCCCCAGGTCCCATGAATCAAGGTGTCCGGAAACGACGACGATCTCCTCGGGGTGCTCTGAGCCTTTTAGATCAGCGATCACGTTATAGCCGGTTTCGTCGGGCAGCTTCTGGGGAGTAAGGGTGAGATGCATTCGGATCTTGCCCTGAGCGGCGAGGTGGACGATGAGATCGGCGTCTTCGGCGGTCACGGCTCCGGCAGGAATTGCTGCCGGAAAGCTGAATCCGGTGTGCGGGAGGCGATAGTCGGCATTGCCGACGGAGCGGACCAGGGCGGCGGCAGCGCCTAGATCGGCTGCTGCCTTCGGTCCGGCCCCGCGGTAACGAACGGCCTCGCCATAAGCGGCGAAGCCAAGTCCGCCGGCGGCTTTTTGCTTGTCGAAGATTTCGTTGAACAGGACGATCTTAGCTGCGACTTTGTCACGGCCCAGCGCCTGTAGTTCTTCAAAAGTACTGACGGTGACAACGTCGGCGGTGAGACCTTCGCTGGGGGTGGAGGAACTTCCGCCGAGGGCGGTGAGTACGATCTTTTGCGTAGTGCCTGAAACCATGCCGGGATAATCGACCAGAGCCGCAGTTTCGACGCCGCGAACCCAGTGGGGTACGGTGACCGGTTGCAGTCTCACTTCCAGGCCTAGCTGGCGCAGTTCTCCGGCAACGTATTCGGCGGCAGCGCGCGCCTGAGCCGATCCGCTGGGGCGTGGTCCGATGTTTTCGGTGAGGTGTGCGACTTGCCGGTAAGCATAATCGTCATTGAGTGCGGTGGCTTTGATGGCGGACAGTTGCTGTAACAGTAGCGGCGGGAAATTGTGCTCATCAGCAGGCGAGGGTTGTGGCACAGCCATCCGGGATGCGGGGGAAGGCGTCTGTGCCGGAGTTTGGGCTGAAGCGTTGAGCAAGGTTGAAATGGCAAATGCGGTTTGAAGAGCGATAGATGAGCGAAAGGCCTTGGTCATAGATGTGGGTCAGTGTATCCGAGGCTAGTCGGCGGGGGAAAGGGACGAACTTCATGGTCAATCTACGGTACCGACCCGATATATCGGCTGGCTGCAGATGCTAGCGTGGGACATGGACAAGAAACAGATTAACGATCCCAAGATGACAATGAACTTCTTGATCTGGGTTGGGGGAGTGTTTATGCTCGCCCTCTTTCTCTTGCTTGCGCATTTCGTTTGGAGGATTTTATAGCCTGGCGGCCGGCGAAAAAATGGCCCCATTTCTGGGGCCAAGTTTCGAAGAGGCGAATTTGGTAGGCGTTTCAGGAAAGGCTATGCAAGTTACCGTTCCGCCAGCCGGAACAGCACTTCGGGAAATTTGGAAGAGAAGCGAGTGAGGGTCATTGCTTTGGGTTGCGGCCTCTTGGTTACATCGAAGGGAGCATTTGCCGAGCCAAAAGCAGGAAATGCGAGCCAGGAGTTTAGAATTCAATAAGTCGCTGGCTAGTCACGGCTTAGCTGGGGTGCCGTTCGAAGGAAGCCAGTCCATCATCTGCAATCTACGATGGGTGAGTGCAGAAGCATGCACATTAACGCATATGGCGAGATGCTTCGATTGATCTCCAATGCGGGCCGCCGGCGAAAACCGGCGGCCCGAAAGGATTGAGACTAACTATTTCCAGCCACGGTACGCAGCTTCCCGGGGAGGAAGTGATACGGGGGCCATGGTCCGCTAATCGCTACCTGACAATTCTTCAATTGCTTGGTGGCGGTGTTGTAGCGGTTCTGATATTTCTCAACCGATTTGGAATCGATGAGATGGGCGATGTCGATGAGCATGCCCTGCGGCGCAACCTTCTTGCAGCTTACTTCTTCTTCCAGCGGGTTGAATAGCTTGTGGACTTGCACGGACAGGGCACGAGCCTTGGTCTGGCGTTCACGCTCGCGGGAGGCCTTAACTCGCAGCTTTGAAAGATAGTCGCCTCCCACCGTATCGGGCAGGATGACATCGATCATCGCTTCGCGCAACGACCCGTCGGTGACGGTCAGTTTGATGTGCATTTCGGACTTGCCGCGGAGTTTGGCGACGCTCACGCCGAAGGCCCGCCGGTTAACCCGGACTGCCTGGCGGAGGGCGTCATCGCTCTCAAAGATGGTTCCGAAGCGGAAGGGTAATACAGTGGAATTGCGAAAGCAGCCGCTAACCACACGGGCGTGGTCGATGACGGCTTTCTGATCAAGTTCTCCACTCTTGGGGTCGTATTCGCTCACAATCACAGCAAATTCGCCGCTGGGATAGCTGAGGACAGGGGCTCCGTTCACGCCTTGAACATTCTCAATTACGAAAGGGCGTCGGGAACGGGTACCGTTAGGCAGGGTCTGGTGCTCGGTAAGGCAGTATGCGTACCACGACATATTGAACTCTCCGAACCGGGACAGAGGCGGACGAACCACCTCTTTATGTTGTTTTCCACAAGTTGAACTGAAAGCCTGGAAGTTTACTTAGCGGTGCAGGGTCGAATTGGGAAACTTCGTACCCCGTAATGCATATTACTTCGGTTTGCATGAAAAAAGCAACTTTTTCGTGGCATCAGGCATCCCTGAGGAAATTTGGGCGGTCTAGCCTCCCTTGCGGTGGTCAAAATCGGCTGGTCCGCGGTCCTTGCCAGAACCATGCTTATCTCTTTTTATTGTTAGTAGTTGCGGCGGCACGAGCGGCGCGCTCCTGGAGCGATAAGCTTACGACCTGGAGCATGTCGTCCTGGGGAGCGGGTTTCCCCGTCCAGATCTCGAATTGGCGAGCGGCTTGGTGGACAAACATCTCAATGCCCGGGATGATCTGCGCGCCTCGCTGTTTCGCCAGTTGCAGCAGGTGAGTCTCGGGCGGGTCGTAAATCATGTCAAAAACGTAGCGGGCATTGATTTCTTTTTCTTGCAGCGGGCTCTCGCGGGTGTTGCCCATGCCGACCGGCGTGGCGTTGATGATCACGTCGAACGAGTACTTTTTCAGGTCGGCGCGCTTTACCGCGCGCGCATGAGCGCGACGGGCAAGCTTCTGCGCCGGGACCGCACTCCGATTCAGAATGAAAACCTCCGCCCCGCGTTCCTTTAGGCCAAAAACCGCGGCACGAGCCGCGCCTCCCGCGCCGAGCACGAGGATTTTCGCATCCTGCAGGGTGCTCAGGCGGCGCTCCAGGGGGCGCACCACTCCGGACGTATCTGTGTTGAAGCCGTAAAGCTTGCCATCCTGAGCGCGCACGACCGTATTGCAGGCGCCAATCTTCGTAGTGTGCGTATCCGTGTTATCGAGATAAGGAAGAATCGATTCCTTATACGGCATGGTAATGCTGAGGCCGTGGATGGGAATTTCACGCACGCAGGTGAGCAGATCTTTGAGAGTCTTGGCATGCAGCGCCAGATAGACGGCATTGACGTTCTCGCGACGAAAGGCCGCATTCATGATGGCGGGGGAGAGCGAATGAGCCACCGGATCTCCGGCAACGCCGTAGACCCGGGTGGCGGCGTCCACCTGCTCAATGCGGTACACGCTGCGCAGTTCCTGCGCGGTAACTTGTCCGGGAGCGGTTTCCTCTCCGGGACTGACTGCGGCGAAGGTAAACACGCTGCCGGCGCGCACTCCGAGCACCCGGCTGATAATGCCCTGTTCGCCCATACAGAGGCCGATAATGGAATGGTTGTCGCTTTCGCGGCCCAGGAACTGGATCATGGAGACATTATCCGAAAGGGTAGCTGCCGTGCTGACCACCTTGTAGAAGTCTGCGGGGAAGGCTCGCATCTTCTCCAGAGTCTCGTCGAGTTTTTTCGTGCCGCGAAAATCGTGAAAGGAAAGGATGAGTGCGGAGCGGCTGCGAAGCTTTTGCAACTGTTCAGGCTTGCACTTCTGAGCAGTCTGGAGTTCAACGTCGACCAACTGACATCCCGCAGCCGCGGCTTTTCCCAGGATATCGAGTTGGGAGGCGAGCGAGCCGCGAAACTTGCCTCCGCTCGCGACCCGCCGGCAGGTGGCGATCACCATCACGCCGGAGTGGGTTTCGAGTAAATGTTTGATCTTCGGAATCGCCGACCCCGGCTTCGAAATATGGTCCAGCCTGAACTCCAGAAAGGAGTTATCACGGATTAGTCCTTCAGCTTTTTCGATCAGCGCGGTGGGATCCGGGGCAGCTACGGCGACACAGACTCGCGGCAAGCGCAACGGTAAAAGGCGAAGCGGATAGCTTTTCGGAGCAGAAATCATCTTGAATCAATAGGTTCGGATTGAAGCAAAAGGTTCGGCGCGAATCTTACAGGGGTCGAATTACAGATGCAACAGTGGATTCATAAATAGGTCGAAAAAACTGTTTCCAAAAGCTGCTTGACACCCTCGTAACCTTGACCCCCTCTTACCCCCTTGTTACCTTCCATCTGGAGCATTGCTTCCATTGCACTTGACTGCGGAAGGGCGCCAAACGTGTCTCTTCTCGGAGGTAACATGAAGAAAATAGGATTGTTATTGTTCGTCGCCGCAACGGCAACGTGGGCCCAAACGGCCCTCGAGGTCAACACATCGAATGCCGTCACGCCACCTGGGACGTCCCCCACGACGGTTAGCTTCCCGATCCAGCGGGTGCAAATGCCCACCTACGCAGATGTTTACTGCGCTGGTTTCATTAGCCGGCAAATCCTGCCCGATGCCAACTTCGTGGCGGGTGGACTGGATACTCCCCAAAGCACCAAGTTCGTCAAGGACGACATCGTTTATTTGCAAGGCTCCGGCTACACGCCCGGAGCGGAGTATGAGATTATCCGCGAGTTGCGCGACATCAATGAGTATGAGATGTACCCTGGACAGCGCAAGCTGATGAAGGCTACTGGGCAGCCTTACCAAGAAGTAGGCCGGGTACGAATCGTCGATACCCGCAGCAGGGCAGCGGTGGCGCAGGTCGAATACGCCTGTGACCCTATCAATCCCGGAGACACGGCTATTCCTTTCGCCGAAAAACCCATGGTGGTGTTTCACCCTCCTCTGCGTTTTGATCGCTTCCTGCCCACTGGCAGCAAAGTCTCCGGACGCATTGTGATGGCAAGAGATTTTGACTCCGAGCTGGGCACGGGCCACAAAGTTTATATCAACGTAGGGGCGAATCAGGGAGTGAAGGTGGGCGATTATTTCCGCGCCGTGCGGACCTATGAAACCGAGCTGAAAGATCCGGTGGATTCCCTTTCGTTCAAAGCAGCGCTCAGTGAAGACACGCAGAAGAAACAGGCATCGGTCGATCCTGAGCTGTTTAGCAGGTCGAACGGTCCCGTGATTCACGTGCGCGACCTGCCGCGGCGCGCCGTGGGCGAGATCGTCGTCATCGGGACGACCCCGACCACCGCCACGGGGATGATCGTGTTCGCCCTGGAAGATGTTCACGCCGGCGATGGCGTGGAACTGGACGAACAGGCTCAACTACAGCAGCAATAACTTCGCAATCAGCACCCGCAGTCAGGCCGGGGACGGGCAATCGTCCCCGGTTTATTGTTGTGCGGTGGTGGCGGCATAACCGGCAGTGTAGGGGCATGTCAGAATAGCGACATGCCCAAGCCGCAAACTTTATCCGTTCCTGGTTTTCTTTACGGGACAGCGTGGAAAGAACAACGAACTCCGGCTCTGGTTGAGCTGGCGCTGCGCGCCGGATTTCGCGGCATCGACACCGCCAACCAGCGACGCCATTACTTCGAGGCCGGCGTCGGCGAGGGACTGGCGGCTGCCTGTGGCGCAGGAGTGGTCAGCCGCGCTGATGTGTTTCTCCAGACAAAATTCACTTACCGGCCGGGCCAGGATCATCGCCTGCCCTACGATTCCGACGCCACCTTGCCCGTGCAAGTCGCTCAATCGATGGCTAGTTCGCTCGAGCATCTGGGCACAGACTACGTAAACAGCTACGTGCTGCACGGACCCTCCTCCGGCTACGACTGGAGCGAAGCCGACGCCCAAGTGTGGGAAGCAATGAAGAAGGAGCGTGATGCGGGACGGACGCGTCTGCTGGGAGTCAGTAATGTCTCGTTGCGGCATCTCGAGCAGATGGCAGCCGTCCACTCCGAGACTCCAGCGTTTGTCCAAAACCGCTGCTATGCCCGCCTCGGCTGGGACCGCGACATACGCTTATTCTGCCGCCAACACAAAATTACTTACCAGGGATTCTCTCTGCTCACCGCCAATCAAGATGTGCTGCGGCACCCATTGGTCACCGGCCTGGCCACGCAACAGAATGCGACTCCGGAGCAAATCATTTTTGCCTTCGCCCGTTCCGTCGGAATGCTCCCCCTCACGGGCACATCCAACTCCGAACACATGCAGCAGGATTTGGCCAGTACCGCTCTTACACTCCCCGCTGATGCGGTGCGCGCCATCGAAGCTTTGGTCCAATAGCCGAGAGAGGCATTTACTTCAGTCCAGTCACCACATAAGGTTCCGGCAGTACGCGCTGGTAGAGGTAATCGTGGGCATTTCCGTCAGCAGAAAAATGGGGAGCGCCGACACTTTCGACTCCGGCGGATATCGCCGCGAAGGTCCGCCAAAGTTTTCCTGGGCTGCGGCGAGTCCAGGTGAAATTGGCAACGCATTGCAATTGCACCGCTGCGCAGTCTTTTTCACAGCCTTTCCCCTCCCGTAGCTTGGACACGACCTAAGGCGCACTTTCGTATGTTCCAATGTCGAATACCGCGAGAATATTATGGTGATTCATAGCAGCGGTCGCGAGCGCCTCTTGCTCAAAGCGCCCGAGGCGATCGGCGTCGGGGAAAGAGCCTGCGGAAAAATCTTAACCGCCACATCCCGCTGCAGACGCGCCTCACCGGCGCGATACAGTTCCCGTACCGCCCGCGCCCAGCCGGGCGAGGATTTCGTACGGTCCTGGCTTCTTGCCAGGGCGGATTATAAAGCGCAGATAGTCGCCCAGCTATTTCGAGTAATTCAGCAGGCCGAGAGCTTGGTCGGTATTGAGCAATCTAGCGCCGAGAGTCTGAAGTTCAGCAATGGTGCTTCGGCCGGCCTCCGGGTTTAAAGTTTCAATTGCATCCTCGACGACAGAGACACGGCGGCCGCGATCGAGCAAACCCTTGGCCGCGAAACGAACGCAGTATTCTGTCACTACGCCGAAGACGAGAAATTCAACGTCACTCCCGAATCGCTGTACTAACTTTCCGGCGTGCCGGCTTTGAAAGATGTCGAGGGTTTGTTTCTCCAGAAGGATCTGTTGATATTGCGCGAGATCCCGGGGCAGCGCCGCCGCGGGATCGTTCGGCACGGTGAGAATTTTATCCGTCAACGCCTCCGCGACAAATGCGGAACCTGCGGTGCCCTTGATGCAATGCGGCGGAAAGATATGAAACTCAGGGTCGTCGCTCGCGTGAAAGCAGCCATGCGAGATTAACAAGACACGCCCCTGGCGCGCCGCTTCTGTGAGTTTCTGAATGTTGGGCAGCAATCGCTCCGCCCCGGGAACGTAGAGTTTGCCGCCGGGCAGCATGAAGTCTGCTTGCGTGTCGACTTCCCACAAAACAACCGTGTGCGAGATCACCGTAGTCATCCTCGAAGTGGACTGGCTCCAGTTGGACTAGGAAGATCGGCTGCGGAGATGCGGTGGTTTTCGCTTAAAGCGTTTTCCAAGCGTCAGTTCGCACAGACCGTCAACGAATTCGGGAGTCAACTTGTCATGGCGAATGAGGAATCGCATGTAGATGGGACCGTAGAGCGAATCGAGAATCAAATTCATGTCCACATTCCTCCTGAGCTGGCCGCGGAGGATCCCACGGCGCAGCGTGGCATAGGCTTCCTGACGCCGCGGCTTCAGGAAGCGTTCGCGAAAAGCTGCGATCAGATTGCTGTCGCTCTGTCCGGCGCCCAGCATGGCGGAGACGATACGCCCCCGGCGGCTGAGCAGTATCTTTACCAGCTGACGCATCTGTTGGCTCATGTCGGTGCGAACCGAACCTGTATCTGGAAAGTGCAGTTTGCGGGTGGTGCTGCTGGCAAATGCATCCGCGATGAGAGCGGCTTTATCCGGCCACCAGCGGTAGACGGTTGCTTTGCCAACACTGGCATGGGCGGCCACGGCTTCAATCGTGAACTCGGAGAACCCTTTTTTCGCCAGCAAGCTTAGTGAGCTGCGTAAGATTGACAGTCGCGCCTGTTCACTCCGGGGCCGCCCGGGAGGCCGACTGCGGCCGTTTCCCTCGCTGTTCGCTCGAGGCTGAGCCTGGTGGCGCATGCCCCTACACTACCATATAATCAATGCTGCCCTTTAGAATCCAATACGGGCAGTATCGAATCTAATGGCCAACTGGCGGGTGGGTACGCCTCCGTGAAGGCTGCCCTGTTCCGGTTTTTTTCCTTGAACTCTGGCGGTGCCTAACCGATGTGGATCGTAGCCCTAGCCCTCAGACGTCCCTACACCTTCGTGGTGATGGCGCTGGTCATAATTATTTTGACGCCGATCACGATTTTGCGAACCCCCACCGACATTTTTCCCGATATCAATATCCCAGTGGTGTCAGTGGTGTGGTTCTATTCGGGCCTCTCGCCCCTGGATATGGCGGACCGCATCGTTGCCAACTCCGAACGCGGCATCACCACGACCGTCAACGATATCGAGCACATGGAATCTCAGTCCGTATATGGATTGGGCGTCATCAAGGTTTTTTTTCGTCCGGGAACGAACGTACAAGGAGCGGTTGCGCAGATCACTGCCATCGCGCAAACCACGGTTCGCAGTTTGCCTCCCGGCACCACCCCGCCACTGATCATTTCTTACAGCGCATCCACGACGCCCATTATTCAGCTTGGACTGAGCAGCAAGACTCTCCCCGAACAGCAACTTTTCGATCTTGGACAGAATTTCCTGCGCAATTATCTGGCCACGGTGCCGGGAGCGGCCACGCCTTTTCCCTATGGCGGCAAGGTCCGTCAGATTCAGGTTGACCTGGATTTGCCGAAGCTGCAGTCCTACGGCCTGCAGCCCAATGACATTGTGAACGCCGTCAACGCGCAGAACCTGATCCTTCCCAGCGGCACGGTGAAGCTGGGATCGCTGGAATACAACGTTGAGTTGAATGGAACTCCGGAAACCATCCCGGAGCTGAACGATTTGCCGGTAAAGACGGCCAACGGCTCCACGCTCTACATGCGGGACGTTGCGCACATTCGCGACGGTTTTTCTCCGCAAACAAATATTGTGCGTCAGGATGGGAACCGCGGCGCGCTGATGTCGATCTACAAGAACGGCAGCGCTTCCACGCTGCAGATTGTCGCCGGGATCAAGAACATCGTGCAGCAGGCCGCGCAAGCGCTGCCGCCCGAACTCAAGGTTACATCCCTGTTTGACCAATCTCTGTTTGTGCGCGCATCGATCAACGGAGTCTTGCGGGAGGGCTTAATCGCAGCAGCGCTTACGGCTGTGATGATTCTCATCTTTCTCGGCGATTGGCGTCCCACGATCGTCATTTCTATTTCCATCCCGCTCTCCATTTTTGTTTCCATCATCCTGCTTGGAGCGATCGGTCAGACCATCAACATCATGACTCTGGGAGGATTGGCTCTCGCCGTGGGCATTCTTGTGGATGATGCCACGGTGGAAATCGAAAACATCGAACGCAATCTTGCCATGGGTAAGGAGATGCGACAGGCAATTCTCGACGGCGCTCAGCAAATCGCCGTGCCGGCGCTTGTCTCCACGCTCAGCATCTGCATCGTGTTCGTGCCCATGTTCTTCCTCGCGGGTGTGGCAAAATTCTTGTTCGTGCCGCTGGCGGAGGCCGTAAGCTTCGCCATGCTGGCCAGTTATCTGCTCTCCCGAACGCTGATACCGACGCTGGTTATGTACATCATGCGGGGGCACGAGCATCGCGAGGAGGCGCCCAAATCGTTTTTGGGCCGCTTCCAGCGCGGCTTCGAGCGCAAGTTTGAAGACTTCCGCCGCGGCTATGAGCAGTTGCTCGAAACCACTCTCGAGCATCGCGGCGTCTTCGTGATGGTTTTTCTGGCTTTTTGCCTGCTGTCACTCGGGCTGTTTTTTTTCCTGGGAGAGGATTTCTTCCCGCAAGTCGATGCTGGCCTGTTACGGCTGCATGTGCGGGCGCGCCCGGGCTTACGCGTGGAAGAAACGGCGCGGCTCTGTGACCAAATCGAAGGCGTGCTACGACAGGAGATTCCCCAGAACCAGTTGCAGACTATTCTCGATAATATCGGCCTGCCAAACTCCGGCATCAACCAGTCCTACAGCTCGAACGGAACCATTGGAACCAGCGACGCGGAGATTCTTATTGCTCTCGACCCTGAGCATCATCCTCCCACCGCAGGTCTTACCAGGCGTCTGCGGGAGGTATTGCCACGGCGCTTCCCCGGCACCGAATTCTTTTTCCAGCCCGCCGACATCGTCACCCAGATTTTGAACTTCGGGTTGCCCGCGCCGATCGATGTGCAGATCATCGGCACGGATATGGGCAGCAGTTATGTGATCGCGCAGCAGATCGCCAACCAGATGCGCCACGTCCCCGGCACCGCCGACGTTCACGTTCAGCAGTTGCTTTCCCTGCCCACGCTGCGTATGGATATTGACCGCACCAGGGTCACACAGGTTGGCCTCACGGCACGCGATGTAGCGCAGAGCGTGCTGGTTTCGCTGAGTGGAAGTTTCCAGACTTCACCGAACTTCTGGCTCAATCCGAGAAACGAAGTTACCTACCAGATGGCGGTTCAATCCCCGCAATACCGCATGACCAGCATGCAAGACTTGATGACGATTCCAGTAACCTCGCAACAGGGTCCGGAGTTACTCAGTAACCTGGTTCAAGTACATCCCGTGGCGCGGCCCGCTACCGTAAACCACTGGAATGTAGCCCCGGTCATCGATGTTTACGCCAGCACTCAAGATCGTGATCTGGGGGGGGTGGCCGCGGACACGGACAAGATCCTCAAAACCTTCGATGGCCATTTGCCGCGCGGCACTCGCATCGTGGTACGCGGACAGGTGGCCACCATGCGCTCATCATTTTTTGGCCTGGGGGTGGGCTTGGTCGGCGCAATTCTTCTGGTTTATTTGCTGATCGTCATCAACTTCCAGTCCTGGCTTGATCCCTTCATCATCATCGCTGCATTGCCCGGAGCTCTGGCGGGGATTTGCTGGTTCCTGTTGCTGACTCGCACCACACTGAGCGTGCCCTCACTTACCGGCGCCGTCATGTGCATGGGCGTCGCCACCGCCAACTCCATCCTGATGGTCAGTTTCGCGCGAGAACAGATGGACGAAGGCATTCCCGCCGTACAAGCTGCGGTTGCTGCGGGATACACTCGAGTGCGTCCCGTGCTGATGACCGCACTGGCAATGATCATCGGCATGGTGCCGATGGCCCTGGGTTTCGGCGAGGGCGGCGAACAGAACGCGCCGCTCGGGCGAGCTGTCATAGGCGGGTTGCTGTTTGCCACCGTCGCAACGTTATTTTTCGTGCCAAGTGTATTCGCCATGTTCCATGGCCGCCGGGAAGCCAAGCGGGCACAAGCGAACCAAAGGTAAAGTATCGTAAGAATCGGGGTGGAGCTGAGTGGAGTCAAGAATGACTGAGGAAAATAAGTTTAAACAATCGCCGGATGAGCAGCGGCCGCCACAGGCCTCCGTTGCTCAGGCGTCACCGGAACCGAGCGAGCGCGGTGAGCACCATGCCCTGGGTGTTCAGGCCCAGCGTGACGAGGAGATTGAAACGATCCAGAAGCGCTCCCGGCACCAACCTCCCGGAATCCAGCGCCCTCCCGAGGTTCCGCCCGCGCCTCCCCGCAAAGCTTTGACGATTGTCGGAGTATTGCTGGCGGTACTGCTGATTGCCGGTGCCTTCACGATGTTCAGCCGGATGAGTCACGAGCGGGCCCTAGCCAAGGAAACTGAACGGGAGACAGTACCCACTGTCGCCGTGGTCAATCCAGTTTCGGAAAAGCCCGACGAAGATTTGATCCTACCCGGCTCCTTGCTGGCCTATGAGGAATCTCCGATTTACGCCCGCACCAGCGGCTATCTGGTTCGCTGGTACAAGGACATTGGTAGCCGGGTCACCAAAGGCGAGTTACTGGCAAAAATCGACACGCCCGAGGTAGATCAGGAATTGAACCAGTCGCGGGCCGCGCGTCAGCAAACCGTCGCGCAAATGGAGCTGGCGAAGATCAGCGCCGATCGCTGGGAAAACCTGCGCAAGACCGACTCCGTCTCCGCCCAGGAAGCGGACCAGCAGGTCAGCGGCTATAAACAGAGCCAGGCAAACTTGGCCGCCGCCGACGCTAACATGCGCCGCCTCGAACAGTTGGAAGGATTCAAGGATGTCTATGCCCCTTTCACCGGCGTGCTTACCAAACGCAACGTCGACCCAGGCGCTCTCATCAACGCTGGCGCCGGTGCGGCCGGCCGCGAACTGTTTGACCTGGCCCGCGTCGATCCTCTGCGCGTTTATACCAGCGTCCCGCAGGCGTACGCACCCTATGTAAGGGTTGGGGCCAAGACTTTTGTTACCCTGCAGGAATTTCCGGGCCAAAAGTTTTCAGCAGCGGTAGCGCGCACCGCAGAATCCATCGACCCGACCACGCGCACTCTGCTCACGGAAGTGGATGTACCGAACAAGGATGGCCGTTTGCTTCCGGGCTCATTCGGAGAAGTGCACTTCGCTGTCGGCTCTGGGGTGAACAAAGTCACGATTCCGGTGAATGCAATGTTGTTCCGAGCCGAGGGGGCGCGAGTCGCAATCGTGGGTCCAGACAACAAGGTGCAGTTGCGCCCGATCAACATCGGACGCGATTACGGGTCCACCTTGGAAATTCTCGGCGGCGTCGCGCCCACAGACCAGATCGTCGTCAACCCGGCGGACTCGCTCGAGGACGGTCAGCAGGTGAACGTGGCGCAACCGCCACCAAGCCAGCAGCCCGGTCAAGCCCCGCAGCAGAAAGGCGGGGCGTCGTGAAGTCAGCCGGCCTCTCGGCAGCTTTCGTGCTGCTTGGACTTGGCGTTGCATGCACGGTCGGTCCGCGCTACAGCCGGCCTTCGGCTCCCCTGCCGGCGCCGGATGCGTGGAAGACCGAACCGCCATGGCAACAAGCCGCGCCCCAGGATTCCATTCCCAAAGGCGAGTGGTGGAAAGTCTTCAACGATGCCGAGCTCAACGCTTACGAACAACAATTGCTGCACGCCAACCAATCGCTGGTAGCCGCTCGCGACCGCTTGGATCAGGCACGCTCGCTGGCCCGCGTCGCTACCGCGGGACTATTTCCGCAGGTTTCGGTCGACCCCAGCGCGGTGCGCGAGCGCGGTTCGGGCAATCGCCCGCTCAACGGCGCACAACCCAGTGTTGTGAATGGCACAGGACAGTTGGTACCACCTTTCACGCAGAGTGTTTATACCCTGCCGTTCTCACTGAGCTATGAGGTGGATCTTTTTGGGAGAGTACGGCGCACTGTGGAAGCGGCCAACGCATCGTTACAGTCCTCAGCGGCTGATCTGCAGAATGTGCAGCTGGTGCTCACCGCCGAGCTGGCTGCCGATTACTTCAGCTTGCGAGAGTTGGACGCGGAGTTCAATGTGGTGCAGGAATCCGTGGGTTACGAGCGCAAGGGTTTGGATCTGGTGAACAATCGCCACAGCGGCGGCGTGGCCAATGGACTCGAACTTGCGCAGCAGGCCACGGTTCTCGACTCAACGGTCTCGCAGCTTTCCTTGGTGCAACAATCGCGGGCGCAATTTGAGCACGCCATTGCAGTGCTGGTTGGCCAGTCAGCCTCCAATCTCAATGTGCGCGTGGCGCCGTTGCAGGCCACGCCTCCACCGGTTCCGCTGGGCGTTCCTTCCGATGTGCTCGAGCGCCGTCCCGACATTGCCAACGCCGAGCGCCAGATGGCTTTCGAAAACGCGCAAGTGGGAATCGCGCGCACGGCTTTCTACCCGCACATCACTCTCAGCGGCGCCGGAGGTTGGCAGAGCACCGACATCGCTTCGCTGCTCAACGCTCCCAGCCTCTTCTGGTCACTGGGGGCCGACGCCTTGCAGCCAATCTTCGAAGGTGGACGAAACCGCGCCAATCTGGCCGCCGCGCGCGCCGCTTATGATCAGTCCGTCGCGAACTACCGTCAGTCAGTGCTCACCGCGTTTCAAGAGGTCGAGGACGGCATCAGCAATCTGAGCACGCTCTCGCAGGCTCTCGCCACGCAACATGCGGCAGTGGACGATGCGCGCCGCGCGCTCGAAATCGCCAACAATCGTTACGTCGGCGGAGTTACAACCTATCTTGATGTCATTACCGCGCAGACCACTCTGCTCACCAGCGAACGGCTGGAGACTCAGTTGCTCGGGCAGCAGATGGTCAGCTCCGTTTTTCTGGTGAAGGCTCTCGGCGGTGGGTGGGATTCAAGCGAAATCAAGAATCAACAAGTTCATCCTCAGGCGATACAGCTGTTGCAACCATAATTCTTGTAGGCCACAGGCGCCGGTAATTCTGATGACTCCGTCAATCGTGCCTCGTCGACGATGGCGAATCGCTTTCCTGCTTGCCTTTGGCGTGCTGGTCAACTTTTTCGACCGGATCAACTTGTCGGTCTCTCGTGATGCGCTCCATGACTCGTTCGGATTATCCCTGGTTGCCTTCGGATATCTCTCCAGCGCCTTCAGTTGGACTTACGCCTTGATGCAAATGCCCGCAGGAGTATTGCTCGACCGCTGGGGGGTGCGCCGGGTGGGACGAGTCAGCGCCCTGCTGTGGAGCGTTTCTTCCTTCGCCGCCGCCGTTGCCCCAGGCCTTAGTTGGTTCTTCGGAGCACGCTTCCTTCTGGGGGTCAGCGAATCCCCCACGTTCCCTGCAAATGCCAAAGCTTTGGGGTACTGGTTCACGCGAGATGAAAGAGGTATGGCAACCTCGATCACGGATGCAGCCGCGAAATTCTCGACCGCCATTGGAGTTCCGTTCATCGGCCTGTTGCTTCTGTATTTCGGCTGGCGCTGGAGTTTTGCCGCCACCGGCTTCATCAGCCTTCTGTATTTTGTTCTGTTTTACCTTGTCTACCGCAATCCAGGCGAAGACGAGAAACTTTCGGAACAGGAACTCCAGTTTCTTCTGCGTGGCGGGACTCAGCCCGAAGATCAGGCCAGAGCCCGAAGCGGCAGTTCGCTAGGCTACCTGCTGACACAGCGAAAGGTGTACGGACTCGCTTTGGGCTGGGGTGCTTACAACTACACTTTTTTTCTACTGCTCACATGGCTGCCCAGCTATCTCTCAGTTTCGCTTCATGTGGATTTATTCCACTCAATCTTCTACACCAGTGTGCCCTGGCTGTTTGCGACCGTTACGGACCTTTTGGTGGGGGGATGGCTGGTGGACGCTCTCCTTCAGCGTGGTTACGACGCACATCGGGTTCGCCAATCCGTTCTGGTGACAGGGATGTCTTTCGGTCTCGCGATCTTCGGGGCGGCGCGGGCTCATGGCCCTGCCGCCGCCCTGGTGTGGATCAGCCTGGCTCTCGGAGGGCTGGCTGCAGCCGCGCCCGTGGCATGGACGATTCCTTCCCTGATTGCGCCACGGGAAAGCGTCGGTACGCTTGCGGGGACGGTGAACCTCTGTGGCCAGGTGGCAGCGATCTGCGCGCCCATCGTTACTGGTTACATCGTCTCTGCATCGCACTCCTTCGCCGCCGCCTTCGTGACCGCAACCTTGATTCTGTTGATGGGCATCGCTGGCTATATCTTTTTGCTGGGACGAATCGAGGCGATCCCGGAGCCATGATGCGGGGCGGTTATTGCCACTGCAATAAAGCTCGGCAACGAAGATGAAGTCGCCTGAATGGTGTAGGTTAGACATATGCCGCCGAAACCGCACCCGCCCCGCTGGTACGGGATTCCACTACGGGTTTTGCTAGTGACGTTCCTCGGCACTCTGCTCTCGTTTGCGGTCTCTCTGTTTCTGGGAATCGTCGGAACCGGCGCGGTCTCAGTTCTGCGTGGCGTTCATGCCAATATGACCATCGCATATCGCCACATTGCCCTGCCCACAGCGGTCGTCGCGGGAAGCATTATTTTTGTGCTCACACTGACCATGGAAATCCGCCATTACCGGCAATCAAAGACTTTGGCAAGCATCGAAAGGGTTAGCTGAACCGTCGAACCTCTGCGGACAGCCGCCTTGGCTGTCCCGGCGAGCGCTGCCCGGCGAGTTCGAACCTCACTGGCGCTACAATCTGATCATGCCACCGCGCATTGCCGTCCCCATACCACACTCCGCCGATCCGGATTATGCGGAGCGGTCAATCCCTCAGTACGAATACGCCGTCGAACTTGCCGGAGGCGAACCCGTACGCATTCCTCTCGATCTGAAGCCGGCTGAGGTGATGAAAATCATCGAGCGCTGCGACGGAGTGCTGTTGCCCGGCAGCAAGGCCGATGTCGATCCTGCCAAGTTTGGCGCAACCCGCTCACCCCACAGTGCCGCCGCCGACCCTCGGCGCGACACCGTCGACGAACTTCTGCTGCAGGACGCCTACAACATGCACAAGCCCATCCTCGGAATCTGTTACGGCCTGCAGAGCCTCAACGTTTACCGAAGCGGATCACTGATCCAACACATTCCCGATTTTCTGCCTGAAGATTTGCGCACGCGAGTCAACCATGAAGCGGGGAAGGATGTCGCGGTGGCGCATGAAGTTGAGGTTGCGCCGGATTCGAAACTTGCAGGAATCGTCAAGCAAGGTGCCCGCCAAATGCTGCTTCCGGTGAATTCGTCGCATCACCAATCGGCTGACTCGGTCGGCGGTGGCCTGCGGGTTGCGGCCCACTGCGTCGATGACGGCATCATCGAAGCCTTGGAGGGGATTGCGTCAGATCACTTCGTGCTCGCAGTGCAGTGGCATCCGGAACGCTCCGTGGACCAGGACGAACCGTCCCGCGCAATTTTCCGGGCTCTGATCGAAGCCGCGGAAGCGCGACACCATGCGTTGAAAGGTGAATTTGAAAGCGTGAAGTGAACCCCAAAACTTGCGGCCCGCCGTATGGCGTGCGCCATAAACTAGTTCGGTCTCTTGCTTTTCTTCTTCTTCGGCATATTGTTCGAATCTTTCTGCTTCTCGAGCAGCGCGACCACGTGCGCGATCGCCGTATTGTCCAGATTGAGCCCTTCGGGAGTTTTTGCTTTGATGCCGACGCAGTCGGACGGCACTCCTAACAACTTCGCTACCCGCTCCCGAATTGCCGCGGCGTGCCGCCCAATTTTCGGAGCCGCCAGAATCAGGCTGGCGTCCATGTTGGCGACGCTATATCCAGCGTCGTGCACGCGTTTTAGCGCTTCCCGCAGGAATACAACCGAATCCGCACCCTTCCACTGCGGATCGGAGGGTGGAAACAACGCGCCAATATCGGGCGCAGCCAGGGCCCCAAGCAGCGCGTCGGTTATGGCATGCAGGAGCACATCGCCATCGGAATGCCCGCCTAAGCCCTTGTCGTGCGCTAGCCTGACGCCGCCGATGTTGAGCGCGACCCCGGCACGGAATTCGTGCGAATCGAAGCCGTAGCCGATTCGGAAGGCAGGACTTCTCGTCTGTCGTCGGGCCTCAGTCCTAGGTGTCCGCGTCAATCGTACTCACTCCGCTCAGCTTTCAAGTAAAACTCCGCCAGCTTCATATCGCCCGGCGCCGTGATCTTGATATTCCGCGGAGAGCCCATCACTACTGCGACGTCGTGGCCCGACCTTTCCACTAGCGACGCCTCATCTGTGCCGAGGAATCCATCAGCTGACGCCTCATCGAATGCCTTCTTGATGACCTCGTAGCGAAAACCTTGCGGCGTTTGCGCCATGACGACACCGGCGCGCGGGAGCGTCGCCTTAATCAACGCGCCCTCCGCTGTACGTTCGACCTGCTTCACAGTGTCTACGGCAGGCAGACCGGCAATCGCCGCGCCGTATTTCACTGCCGCTTCGATAACTTCCCGAATGATCTCAGCGGTCACAAATGGCCGCACCGCATCATGTACTAAAACGATGTCGTCGGCTGCTAGGGTCACAGCGTTCAGCGCACTCTCCACCGATTGCTGCCTGTGTTCCCCGCCCACCACGAGTTGGATTTTCCGCTGCAACAAATCCCTGGCTTCTTTTTCCAAGCGGTCGCGAAATCCGGCAATCTCGTTGTCGCGTAGTGCGATCCAGATCTCGCTCACTCGGTCGACGGCGACAAACTTGCGAAGAGTGTGGA
>Ga0209330_1000101_pt1 | contig 41210 bp, 39 predicted proteins | sample JacPinW_OM2H0_O3_FD_187969 | JGI IMG/M metagenome (GOLD analysis project Ga0209330, IMG submission 187969) | Forest soil microbial communities from Algoma, Ontario, Canada - Jack Pine, Ontario site 1_JW_OM2H0_O3 (SPAdes) (version 2) | ecosystem: Environmental > Terrestrial > Soil > Boreal... | reverse complement strand
GTCCGAGCGGTTTAAGGAGCACGCTTGGAAAGCGTGTGTTGGGGAAACTCAACCGTGGGTTCGAATCCCACCCTCTCCGCCATATCTGGATGACCCCAGTAGGCGCCAACGTATGACCTTGCGCACTGGGTGTTCTGCAACCGGATCCGCTCCAACCAAATGGGGCACCAGACAATTCGGAAAGTTCCCGGGCGCCAAAACGATGGAACGCAACGTACGTTTGGCTTGAGGCGTGATCATCAGGCGCTAGAGCGCACGTCAAAATCCGGTGTGAATCCCTGTCTGTAGGTGGCATTTACCACTGGAACAAACTATGAGTGCTCGGGGCGAAGCTAAAATAATAGAAAAATAGCGAACCACCTGGCATTTTTTGCAATCAAGGAAAATGAGGGAGATGACTGAAAGGATGGGTCTATGCGAATTCTAGTGGTAGGCGCGGGCGCAGTTGGTGGTTATTTTGGAGGCCGTCTAGTACAGGCAGGTCGCGACGTAACATTTCTAGTTCTGCCAAAACGAGCCGAGCAAATCCAGGCGCAGGGATTGCAGATTGTGAGCCCGATGCATGGCGATTTCACCGCTCGGCCCAAAACAATAACCGCAGCTCAGATTGCGTCCCGGTACGACGTTATCTTTTTGAGTGTAAAAAGCTACAGCCTTGCCGCCGCGATCGATGATTTCGCGCCCGCAGTGGGGCCACAGACGCTCATCATCCCGGTGCTAAACGGCATGCATCACATGGACGTGCTGGCGCAGAAGTTCGGCGAACACCCTGTATTGGGTGGGGTTTGCTTCGTTGCCACTGAAGTCGATTCGCAAAATCGGATAGTCCAGCTTGCGGATTTCCAAAGTCTCACCTACGGCGAACTGGACGGGAAGAAGACCTCTCGGATAGAAGCGGTGCATAAGGAGTTTAGCGGGGCGGGATTTGAGACGGCCATTTCCGCAGATGTTTTGCGCGACATGTGGCAGAAGTGGGTATTTTTGGCCAGCGTGGGTGCCATCACGTGCTTGCTTCCTGGAAATATCGGCCAAGTCGTAGCGGTTCCCGGTGGCACCGAGTTATGTCTCTCCGTACTCCGTGAATGCGCCGCAATCGCGGGTGCTTGCGGCTATCCGATGTCGGAGAAGTTCCTTGCAGAAAACAGCCCTCAACTCACTGCACCGGGCTCCAAATTGACCTCGTCGATGTATCGCGACCTCACAGATCAAGCACCGGTCGAAGTAGACACTATTCTTGGAGACCTCGTAGAACGCGGGCGGAAACGCGGCGTCTCCGCGCCGATCGTCCAAGCGGCATTCGTTGGTCTGACCATTTATCAGCGGGGGCTGGTCCGCGCGAAGGCTGCCGGTCGTTGACGCGCGGAAACCAGTGGGTTCAGGGATCGCCATCCGGTTGCTAGCTGCCCGGGACCACCGGGACGCTGATAAAGCTGGCGCCTCCGGGGGTGTGCCAAATGTGCTGTATCGCCTTCTGATAATCCGCAGGCTTTGCATAAAAAATATTCGGAACAAAAGTCTGCGGGTTGCGGTCATAGAGAGGGAACAGACTCGATTGCACTTGGACCATGATGCGATGCCCTGGCAAAAAGACGTGGTTCACCGTCGGCAAAGCAAAGCGGTATAGCAACGGCTGGTTAGGCGTGATTGCCTCAGGATGTTCGAAACTGGTCCGGTAGCGGCCTCGGAAGATGTCGAGAGAAATCGCCAGCTGATATCCTCCCATCGCCGGTTGTCCCGGCACTGTGTCGGGGAAGGCGTCGATCAGCTTAACGACCCAATCGCTGTCGCTGCCGCTAGTGGAAGCATACAGATTTACTTCCGGCGCGCCGCTCAGCCGCAACGGGGAAGTAAGCGGCTGCGTCGCATACGTGAGCACGTCGGGCCGACCATCAACGAAGCGCTGATCGTCGACCAGCCAATGTCGCCATGCCTCGCCGTCCGTCGCAACCACCGGCCTCGTCCTGTACGGCACCGGGTTGGATGGATCGGAAGCGTATTCGTCATATTTCTCCGCGGCGGCCCCGGGACTTTCAAACGACAAGCCGCCATTCGCCGTCAGATAGAGCGATTGTGATTGGTTGGCGCAGCCCTGGTCGCAGCTGAGAGGCCATGTCTTTGGCCGATCCCAATGATTCTCGCCCGTGTTGTAAATGAACACTGGCGGCGTGTCTGCCTTCGGGGCGTTATCCAACAGGTATTGGTTGAAAAAAGGAAGCAGCACGTCACGACGGAACTGCAACGTCGTGTTGCCTTCCCACAGCAGCGGACCCAGTGAATAGCCATCGTAGTTCACCTGGCTGTGGCGCCAAGGACCCATCACCAGATAATTTTTGTCGTTCTGTGTATCCTGAGGTTCCACGGCCTCATAGCAGTGGATCGCTCCCCACATGTCTTCCTGATCCCATAATCCTTGCAACCACATCGTCGGAACCTTCAGCGGCACCGAAGCCATGATCTTGTCGAGCGCTTGCCCCTGCCAGAAAGCGTCGTAGGCAGCATGTTCCTCCACTTTGCGCCAGAAGGGCAATTGCTCGAGTCCGGCGTCGCGGGCATAGTCTCCGACAGATCCCTTCCTCAGAAAATTCGTGTAATCGTCGTATCCTTCGCGGGGAATGGCGCCGCCTCTCCCGCGCGCGCTCGTCTGCTCGGTGAAGTAGTCAAAATTGGGCTGGCGAAACGCGCCGTAATGAAACCAATCGTCGCCCATCCAGCCGTCTACCATCGGGCTCTCGGGAGCTGCTACCTTCAGCGCCGGATGCGGATGAATGAGGGCCATCACCACCGTGAATCCTTCATACGATGAGCCCAGCATGCCAACCTTGCCATTGGACTCGTGAACATTTTTAACCAGCCAGTCGATCGTATCGTAAGCATCCGTGGTGTCGTCGATTCCGCTGGCGTTCAACGGGCCGACCGGCGGAGGCGTCATAAGATACGGGCCTTCCGAGCCATATTTCCCGCGTACATCCTGGAACACGCGGATGTAACCAGCTTTGACAAACACGTCGTCGCCCTGGGGAAGCTCGTCGAGCATGTGCGGCGACTCGTTCTGCGTCGTGCGGCCTGCAGCGTTATACGGAGTGCGTGTCAGCAGAATAGGAGCGTGCGCGGCGCCTTTGGGAATCACAATCACCGTATACAATTTCACGCCATCGCGCATCGGGATCATTTCGATGCGCTTAACGTAGTCATAATCCGAGGTCGGCCATTTGAATTCGCCCGGAATGTCGGACGCGGCGGATTTGTCTTGGGCGAGCGACGGCAAACTTGTCAGGCAGAGGGCTAGTGCGGCAATGACAGAACGACGCAGCAAGATCATAGAGCCACCTCATACGGGTTGGAATGTAACGGACAATTATCTTTACTGAATGCGAATTTCAGCTACATCGTCACCGACCCAACGCAATTTGAACCCAGGGCTCTGCTCATCTTCGCTTCCGAACAAATCGCCCCGATCTCGCTCCGATCCGACCGGCCAAAATACTATACCTTGCCTGGGTCGTCGAATCTTTCCGCATCGCGGTTTTCCGGTGGGCGCGACGAGACACTGATTCACGCACACAGTAGATCTGCCCGAGAGAAAGAGAATCATCGATAAGTACCGGCGGAAATCGCAATACAGATAAGGATTTTATTCCCGATGTTCGAACAAGGCCATGCAGGTGTGTGGAATCTCGATCGCGCTAATTCGACTCTCGGAGCTCGTTTACCAGCTTTCGAGCTTCTCTCATTCTTTCTTTATAGAAGGCAGGGCTTAGGGCGAGTTGCTTGTCTCCGACTTGCACATTTTCTTTGACACCTTCCTTTGACAGGAACAACGCGAGCGCTATGTAGGTCTTGATTTCTTTTTCCAGGAATTGAACTGCCTGTCGCTTGGACTCATCCATTTTTCACCTCGGATGGCACTAATCGCAAAGCTCAAAAAAATGAGCGCTGAGATTCCAGTCGAGCCCCGGCTGATTCCGAGCGCTCATCGAGCGCAACTCTTTGGACCGAAGGCTTCATCGATGCATCACGCAAGCACTGCCTAAATGCGGCCGAGAAGCAGCAGAATGATGACGATTACGAGAATCAGGCCCACACCGCCTGTCGGGGCGTATCCCCATTCTCGGCTGTGCGGCCATCTCGGCAAAGCACCAAGTAGCGCCATCACCAAGACCACAATCAATATCGTTCCGAGCATCTGATTTCTCCTCTCTCATTTCAGCTTGTGCGTGAATACAATTCTCCGGTTCTCCAACGCTTCCCGGGCGACTCGACTTGCATGCGTCTCCGCCGCCCGTACAGCTTGATCGGAAGACCGTCTAAAGTACGACGCTGATGCCAACGCGAGCGTCCGGATAATACGGGTTGATCAGGTAATATCCGCCGTCGATGTAGTCAACGTAAACGTTGTCGGTGTAATACCAGCCCGCCGGCCACGGATTCTCGAATCCAAACCAAAAACCGCCGTATTGGAATCGCGAAAATCCACCGACTAGCACAGGTTCGTTGATCACGAATGTATGCTCTCGGCCAAAATTGGAGCGGAAACGGTCGTCAGGTATGCGAGCACTGCTTCTGGCGCTCAGCCGGAGTGCCGGGACCGAGCGTTGTCTCTGCTCTTCGGCGGGAGTCCGCTGTGCATGCTGTCCCGCTGCCGGCTTGCCGTGTTCTTCCTTATTCTCAGACTTAGCCTGCTTCTGTTGCTCCGCTGGCTTAGCCTGTTTTTCTTGCTTTGCCGCCGGTCTGGCCTGCGCTTCATGCTGCGCCGGCTTGGCCTTGGCCTGCTCTTCCTGCTTCGCTGGCTTGGCTGTTTCTTGCTTTGCCGGTTTTGCCTGCGCCTCGTGCTGCGCCGGTTTGGCTGCCTCTTGCTTTACAGGTTTGGCCGCTTCCTGCTTCGCTGGCTTGGCTGCCTCCTGTTTAGCGGGCTTGGCTTGTTCTTCGTGCTGTGCAGGCTTCGCTGCTTCCTCGTGATGTTCCTCCTGCGCGAACGCAGGAACAGCGGCTCCCAAGAGCAGGAACGCGGCTGTGGTACTGATGATTCCGAGTACTTTCATGAGTGGTGCCTCCATTACAGTGAATTCGTGCGCCCAACGTTGGTCGTCTGGCGCGGTTTTTGAGTCGAGAACTCTTGGTGCCCACGAAAAGGGAAGGATCCTACGTCTCCAGCACTGGTCAGGTAGAAGCCTTTAGACCTGATTTGACCTTGTTCTTCCGGCCTCATCCATAGGGCTACATCTTAGAAGCGCCAGCTACCGGTGTCTGTTCACTACAGCACACATTTGCTCCTGCTTGCGGATTTGGGGCCGCGTGCTACGATACCTGCCGGGAAAGGGGTTGCAGTCTTGCCAACTCGATCTTCAAAGCGCCTGAACTCCAATGGTAAAGCCTCGAATGGGGAAGCTTTTAACGCTCAGAATTTTCTCGATTCCGCTGGAGTGGCGCGGAAGGTCACTGAGTTCAGAAAAAAAGAAGCGGTCTTCACGCAAGGCGATCCGGCAAAAAATGTTTTATATATCCAAAAAGGTGGGATAAGACTTTCCGTAGTCAATGAGACTGGCAAAGAGGCCGTCGTCGCGGTTTTGGGGCCAGGCGATTTTTTCGGTGAAGGATGTCTTGCAGGTCAGCCCATTCGAATCGGCTCAGCGACCGCCATCACGGCGACCACTGTTCTCGTGATCGAAAAGAAGGAAATGATTCGCGTCCTCCACGCGGAACATGAGTTTTCCGACCGTTTCATCTCTTACATGCTTTCCAGGAACATTCGGGTTGAAGAGGATCTGGTCGACCAGCTCTTTAATTCCAGCGAGAAGCGGCTGGCTCGCACGCTTTTGCTCCTCGCGCGTTACGGCAAGGAAGACAAACCTCAAAGGGTGCTCGCAAAAATATCGCAAGAAACCCTCGCCGAAATGGTCGGCACAACGCGCTCGCGCGTGAATTTCTTCATGAACAAATTTAGAAAATTGGGGTTCATCAAGTATAACGGCGGCCTGCACATTAACACTTCGCTTTTGAGTGTCGTCCTGCACGATTAATTCGTCGCGAATTTGTCGCGAGCGATTGTCAACGGTCGGGTAGCCGCCGGCAAGCAGGAATCACCAGCGTGCCGAAGGTTCACATCAACGAGGCGAAGGCATTCGGGCGCGTACTACACTCAAACCAAAAAGTGACCGCGCGATTCCAACCCGCAAGTGATCGCTCGCTCTTGGTTTACTTCGGCGAAAAAATCTCACTCGATTCCCACCGCTTCGTAAGACGACTGCTCCGTCTCCTCGAACTGGAACCCATAAATGGCGTCCGGGATCTCCATCCCGCGTATTGCTCGCTACTCGTCAACTTCGACGTGTTGAAATTAAGCCGTGACGAACTAGAAAAAATTCTACGTGGCTACCTTGGACGATTGGAGGACGTCTCAGTCCCCGAGCCGCGGCATATGGAAATTCCCGTCTCGTACGGCGGCGAATTTGGACCTGACTTGGACGAGGTAGCTTCGATCTGCGGACTTACGCCTTCACGGGTGATCGAACTGCATTCTAGTGTCAGCTATATCGTGTACTTCCTCGGGTTCGTACCTGGCTTCGCGTATCTTGGTGAATTACCTGAAGCGCTGGCGACTCCGCGTCTCTCGACGCCGCGCCGGACTGTCCCCGCGGGCAGCCTGGGCATCGCAGGTAACCAGACCGGCGTATACCCGTTCGCCACACCTGGTGGCTGGAGGTTGATTGGACGCGCCGCAATCGCGATGTTTCGCCCTGATAGGAACGACATGAGCTACCTTTCTATCGGAGATCGCGTCCGTTTTGCTCCGGTTTCCAACCTAGAATTCGCGGCGCTCAAAAAGCCATGAGCGTTATTCAAGTTCAATCGCCGGGGTTGCTCACCACCGTGCAAGACCTTGGCCGGGAAGGCTTCGGTCCGCTAGGCGTTTCACCGTCCGGCGCTGCCGATCAGCTCTCGCTTCGCCTCGGGAACCGCCTGGTTGCGAATCCTGAAACAGCCGCTGGGCTGGAGATGACGTTACTAGGCGGAACATTTTTATTTCCGGATGGCGGGATTCTAGCGTTAACGGGCGCCGAGTTCCATTCGACCCTCGACGGCGCAACCCTTGATTTCTGGACAGCAGTTGAAATTCGAGCGGGACAAACGCTTTCCATTGGCCACGCCCGTTCCGGGGCGCGCTGTTATTTATGCGTCCAGGGGGGAATTGCCGTCAAACCTTTTCTAGGGAGCGCATCGACTCACATCTTAAGCGGGCTAGGCGGCTTCGAAGGCCGGCCATTGCGAAAAGGAGATACGTTGCAAGTCGGCTCACCGACCGAGCCCTTCCGCAAACGAACCGTTGCTCTGCGGGCGCGAGCCTATTTGTCATCTCGCGAAATTTTGCGCGTAACAATCGGCCCGCAAGCGGACTGGTTTTCCGAGTCATCTAAGCGCTCTTTCTATGCCGAAACGTACCGCGTCGGCGAGCAATCCAATCGCATGGGCCTGCGTCTAGAAGGCCCACCTGTGACGCAGATCTCCGGCCGCGAGATGATTACCGAGGGCGTTTCGCTCGGCGCCGTTCAAGTGACGCACGGAGGCTTGCCCGTTATACTTTTTGTCGAGCAACAGACGACCGGAGGCTATCCGAAAATTGCGAACGTCATTTCCGCGGATATCCACCACGTCGGACAACTTCGCCCTCGAGATGAGGTTCGATTCGAGCACGTCACCCAGGAAACCGCGCGATCCCTTCTGATGGAGCAAGAGAAAATGCTGGCATCCGAGGAGTTGATTCTGGAATGAAGCGCGTTGACCTGAATTGCGATATGGGCGAAATGCCTGAAGCGATCCTGGACGGCACTCAAGAATCGCTGATGCCCTCGCTCACATCCGTAAGTATCGCCTGCGGTGGGCACGCTGGCGATGCGCAAACCATGAAGACAACGATCGAGCAGGCGCTTCGTCGGAAAGTGGCGATAGGAGCGCACCCCGGCTATCCTGATCGCGTCAATTTTGGGCGTCTGGAATTGAGTCTTCCGCCGGAAGCGATCGCCGATTCTGTGTTCGAACAGGTGAAAGCGCTGGCTGGAATTGCTGCCGGTTGCAAGGCAGACGTCACGCAGGTGAAGCCCCACGGAGCGCTTTACAACCAAGCAGTAGGGAATCGCGCGATCGCCGAAGCTATCGCAATCGGAGTCGCTCGCTGGAACCGCGCCGTTATCCTCATGGGTCTGGCTGGTTCGCTTATGCTCGACGTTTTCAGAGAAGCGGGTTTTCGAGTCGCTGCTGAGGCTTTTGCCGACCGTCGCTACGAAGCCAACGGAACGTTGCGCTCGCGTAAATTCGAAGACGCCCTAATACGCGACCCTGCGGAAGCCGCACGGCAGGCACTGCAAATCGTGGAACGTGGCACTGTCACTGCGCACGACGGCAGCGAGGTTGCCATCGACGCGCAGACCATCTGCATTCATGGTGACACTCCAGGCGCGTCGAAGATCGCTGCTGCCGTATCACAGACTTTGCGGAAAGCCGGAGTCGAACTTAGCGCGTTGCGCTGATTGAAACACGACTTGTACGCCTAGCTCTGCCTATCCTCGTTCTTTTCGCAGCCTTACTTTTTGCGATTTCTGCCAGAACAAGTACACCGGCACTCCCGACAAGATGATCGCCAATCCCGGCCAGGTGTATTGCGGCTTGTAATGCAGCAACTGCACTTCGATAAACAGAGCGAGCAACAGATACAAGCCGGGAAGGAGCGGATACCCGAAAACTCGATACGGTCGTTCCATATCCGGCCTTCGGAATCGCAAAACAAAAAGTCCCAGAATCGTCAGGATGTAAAACATCACTACAGCGAAAACCAGAAATTCGAGCAATTGACCGTAAGTGCCTGACAAGCACAAAACACAAGCCCAGACACATTGAACCCATAACGCCATCCATGGAGTATTGTGCCGGTTCACCGCGGTCACGCTCTTGAAAAACAAACCGTCCTTGGCCATCGCGTAATAAACGCGTGCCCCCGCCAATATGAGACCATTGTTGCAGCCAAAAGTGGAAATCATCACCGCCACGGCTACCAACGCAGCACCGCTGGACCCAATGATCGCTTCTGCCGCCGCCGTTCCCACGCGATCTTCAGCAGCAAACTGAATTCCACGCGCGAAAACCGTTTCCCCGCCGGCCGCTCCAATCAGCGGCAGCACCCGCAAATAAGCAAGATTCGCCATGACGTAGAGCAGCGTCACAATCCCAGTCCCCAGCGCCAAGGCGAGCGGCAGATTTCGCTTCGGATTTTTCACTTCGGCTGCGACGTAGGTCACGTTCGTCCAGGCGCTGGAAGAAAACAGAGCGCCCACCATCGCCAGCCCGACTAACGTAAGAGTATTGACCCACAAAGTATGCTGGCCGCTCTGATAAGCGTGCAGTTCAGAAAAGTTCGCGTTCCGCCAAAAGTCAGTGAAATTGGCATTGCGGCCCGCTTGTGTAGCGAACAAAAATCCCAGCAGCGTCAGTCCTCCGAGAGCGGCAATTTTTGCAGTCGTGAAAATGTTTTGCACCAGTGCTCCGAGCCGCAGGCCTCGAGTGTTGAGCCAGGTAAGAAAAACGATCGAAGAAATTGCCAGGAGATTTTGGGTGTTCAAGCCGACGTTGTAAGGGCCCATAGAACCGAGCCATGTCTCATAAGGCCCGAGCTCTCCAATCTTCCAAATCCAAGCCGAGGAGGAAATACCGGGGAGTAAAACGCCGGTGAAGCTTGCGAACGCAATCGCTACCGCCGCAATCGTCGCAGTTTGGATGACGAGCAGCGTAGCCCAGCCATATAGAAAGCCCCAAAGATGCCCGAGAGATTTGCGCAAGAAAACATATCCGCCGCCTGCAAGCGGCATTGCCGCGGCAAGTTCAGCGTAACAAAGCGCCGCCATGATCGTCATCAGTCCGGTTGCCAGCCAGACAACCAGAAGCAATCCAGGGCTGCCGACTTGCCTGGCAATACCGGCTGAAACGATGAAAATTCCCGAGCCAATCATCGAGCCGGCCACGATCATGCTTGCGTCGAACAGGCCTAGACTCTTTGTCAGACCGGCATTCGCGGTAGGAGCTGCAGTCTGTAACGGCTCGCTTTCTTCAGGCATGGTCGGTGGTCCCTGACATTTCCCTCTTCCGGTACTTCAATGTAACCGAAAATTCGTGTTGCGTTGAAATCTTCAGCAATCTACGAGGGCATTCGTGAATCCTTCTAGGGATCCTGTACCAGATTGCAACGCTGCCTTTCTCACTTCGCGTTACCGTTGCAAGTCAGGCACCTTGTGGAAGTAACTCAGTTGTGCTGCGTTGCCCGGAAAGCTAGAATCGCGACTGTTATTGATAAAAGCCGGTTTGGCTCCCCCCTTCCGTCAAACCTTCATTTCAAAGCCCACAGTGAGAGTAAGGCGCTATGCCCGAGAGTTTGAAAAAGCCCGTCGCGGTTTCCGCTAGTCCTCATAACGAGCGTCGCGTTCACCCGCGCTATTCGCTGAGCGCTGACGCCGAGATAGTCGAATCGCAAAGCCGTATGAAAATGAGCGCGCGTATCAGCGATCTAAGCCGCCTTGGCTGCTACGCTGAAATGATGAGTCCATTTCCGCTGGGTGCCAAAGTGAAAATGCGCATCATGAAGAATAAGATACCTTTTCTTGCGGAAGCGACCGTCGCTTACTCCGCGGGCGGCATGGGAATGGGGCTCAAGTTCTCGCGACTCGATCCCCAACAAGCTCTTATGCTTGAAAAATGGATCAATGAGTTGAGCGGGGCGTCCCCGTACGATGAATCGGCAGCAGATGAGAGTCTAGGCTCCATCGCCAACATCTCCAGCAACGAATCATCTTACGTCTTGAACGAAGTCATTATCGCGCTCATGCGCAAGGGTATCCTTACCGACGGAGAAGGCAAGGCCATGCTGCACAAGCTGATTCATTAGCCCCCCGCTCAATAGGGCCGGCCTTCACGCCAACATTTCCTTTTAACTCCTGCGAGCACTCAGGGTTGAAGGCGCTGTTTGGCCTGTTCCAACGGACAGGTGGTAATTCCCTGGCAGCATCGCGAATCATAGCTATAGACAGCGGCTTGCCTCATTGTTCAAATTGAAGTTGGGTAATACGGGGGATTGTCGTCTGTCGGGGGTAAGAAGCCTATGCGATACGTTGCGTTTTTGTTCGCAATTATATTAACGGCCGCTTCGGGTGCCAGCGCGCAAGTGAATTTCTCGTCGTACGCCCTCACATCCTCACCCTTCAACGCGGCAACGGCGGCGCCCGCGCCTATCGCACAAAATGTCTTTATGCCCGTAATTTTTGCGGACCCGGCACTTCTTCCTCCGGCCCCTGCGGCTGAGCCTCAGGGCATCCAGGGAGTGTTCCAGAACTATAGTTGGCAAGGCTACGTGGGTTACACATTCCTGCGGGCTTACGTAGTGCCAGGGACTGCAGTAAATCAGAATGGCCTGAATGGTTCGGTTGTCTGGTTTTACCGTGAGTGGATTGGATTTGACGGCGAGCTTTTGGGTACTTATGGCACCCTGTCGGGCGATAGTTCGTGGACTTTCTTTGGCGGAGTAGGCCCGCGCCTCCGTTGGGTCGGCCCGCGGAACCTTCAAGTCTTCGCCCACGGTCTGATCGGATACGCGCACCTTACACCGCAAACTCCGTTCGGTGGAGAGAGCGCTTTCGCCTACGAAGTTGGCGGAGGCGTGGACTGGATGCCCCCTCATCACCGCTTCGGCTATCGCCTCGAAGCCGACATGCTCGGTACGCGTTACTTCGGGGTTTACCAGTACAGCCCCAAAATATCTGCCGGTTTGGTCTTCAAGTTCTAAGACCCTTTCGATAAGTTGAGAGCATAGTTCCCGCACTTCGCGCGAATGTCTCGCCCTCCGCAGGCCAAGAACAATTTAAGCTTCCGAAGGTTCTCCGTTTGTGGTTTCATCCTCAATTGGCGCCGATCGGAGGATTTTGTGGCAGAGGACGCATTGAAGACCTGGGCTGGCAAGTGGGCGTTGATTACCGGCGCGAGCGCTGGGATTGGACATGAGTTCGCGAAGCTGTTGGCAGCCGGAGGCGCGAACCTCGTGTTGACGGCGCGCCGCGTCGACCGTTTGCAAAAGCTTGCGTCGGAACTTTCCGCGCAACACAGGATCCAAGTGGAGGTCTTCTCAGCGGACCTGCTGCGACCCCAGGCGCCGGTTGAAATCTTCAATTTTACGGCCGCGAAAAAGATCGAGGTGGAACTGCTGATCAATAACGCGGGTTTTGGCGCGTTCGGGTACGCCTTTGAAATCCCCATCGAAAAAATGCTGGAAATGATTCAAGTGAATTGCTCCGCCGTGGTGCATCTCACGCGGCTCTATCTTCCGGAGATGGTTGCGCGCAAACATGGCGACATTTTGATCCTGGCTTCGCTGGCGTCGTTTCAAGCCGTGCCGTTCAATTCCGTGTACGCGGCGACCAAAGCCTTCGATCTTTTGTTTGCGGAGGGGATCGCGGAAGAAGTTCTCGAATTTGGCGTTCGCGTTTGCGCGTTGTGCCCGGGAAGTACGACCACGGAATTTCAGCAAGTGGCGCAGCAGCCCGATCGAGTTTTCAAATCTTCCGAGACGGCGGAGAAAGTCGCGCGCGTGGGGCTCGAAGCACTCGCGGCGGGGAAAAGCTACGTTATTTCCGGCTTCATGAACCGGTTGATGAAAGAAGGGCAGCGCCTCGCGCCTCGCCGCTACGTTTCCCGAACCGCTGCGAAAATGATGCGGCCTTCGGAGGCTTAGAGCTTCTTCGAGGGAATCGCAAGTGCGGAACTTCAGCAGCTGAAGCCGCTTTTGCCTCGCTGATTTTATGTTGTGGCAGAAACCACGACCCACAAGTCTTCGAGCGACGATCCTGCGGCCACGAGCCACAAGGCTTCGAGTCGGCACCGAGGCGCGAGAGCTGCTCATGGTGTTACCTGGGTGTCGAACACGCCGGTTTCTATGTGGCCTGCGCGCTTAATCTGCACGAATATTCGGTACTCGCCCGGCTTTGGAAATCCATAGGGGAACGAAACTTCGGGCGAAATCGATTCCGTGGGCTTTTGCATAGCCATCATCATCGATGGATTTCCACTGGAGTCCGCGGGCAAGCCGGAGTTTTTTTGCGCCAACTCTAGGGCGGCCATTGCGACCGATCCGTCCGGGTGCACGTGAGCGAAGACGGAGAGGTCGGAGCGGACGATTTCCGCATGGCCAGCCATTCCCATATAGGGTTCGACATCCGTTGGCGGCTTTCCCTGGGGATCTTCAACGCGAAATCGCAGCCAGAGAAAGTGGTTCGCTGAAAGCGGAATCGGGCCTCGTTCCCAAACCATACGGTAGCCATCGGAAAGAGTATAGATGTCGCCTTTTTCTGTCACATCTGTGTTCGAGGATGAAAGGCTCGCATCATTTGGAATCGGGTGTGTTGCGACTTCCGAATTGTCACCCGTAAGCGGAACGCCGGGGATGTCCGGCAGATCGATTTCGGCAACCATGGTGTCGGGAAAGCCGGACTCGCGCACGATATCCGCGAAGACCTGATAATGACCGGCGCGAATCTGGGGCAAGTCGATTGAAAATGCGTTGGTGTTCATTGGCTGGAGCCCGCCGCTTAGTTCCGGATGCAAATGATAGAAGCGATCCATTTGCGGAGTGCGAATTAGAAAAAGGTGCATCAAGTGGCCGTGGTCCGGAATGAGTTTCGTCGCCACGGTGTCCGGGCGGTTAGTGTGCCAGGAAGAATCGTCCATGCGCAAAAGCAATTTTCCGCCGGGCTCGAGCGAGACATTGAGTGACGGCGGTTTGTAGATCATTTGAACCGCCTTTGCCAGCGCCTCTGAGTTCCACCACATGTTCCCTAAAAACAGAATTGCAAGTACGACAACCGTGGTGCCCAGCATCACAAAGCGTCCGCGGCGTTTCTGGTTGGGCTCGGGGGTTTGGCCGGGTTCGAGAGTTCCCTCACGCCGCGCGGCGCCAAGAATGGAAATGATGGCGCAGACCAAAAGAGCCATGAGGGCGAAAAGCAGCACGCCCAAAGATTTCTGCATGGGCAGTGTGTTCCGCGCAGCTGCAGGGACTGGCACGGCAATCTCTCCGGCGCCTTGCGAGCCGGTTACCTGCACGCGGATTTGCCAGGAGCCAGACCCCATCAGCCAGATTTTTCCGGAGAAATATTGCGGATCGTCTTTCGACGGCAGGAGCGGGTCGGGCGGCGGCGGATATTTTGAGCCAGGGCCGACAATGTAGAGCGGGACAACGCTAATGCCGGTGACGCCAGGTTCCGTGCTGCGTATCTCGACGTCCGCGAGACCGGGAATCATGGCCGGAGTGCGGACGGTTACAGTCAGGTGATAGGGGCCGGCGGCGCCCTGAAAGTAAACGTCAGGGCTGCCGACGTGTGCCCAGCAGGGCGCCAGCGCGAAAAATATTGCGGCCAGCGCTGCAACGAAACGGCGCATTTACTCTCCTATTTTGAAATTTAGAGATTCGGTCACCGGCGGAGACGGCGCAGGGCGTCGCCCGCGGCCAATCCCACGCGGGACGAAAGGATTGCGACGACGAGGGCAATTCCCATGCCGCGGCAAAAGAGCGCGAACGTGGCCGGGCGGTCAACAAATTCGAATTGCCAGTGATAATCCGACGGCGGGACTACATAAGCGAAGTAATTTTGGCCGAATATCCAATTGCGCGCGGCCGGAGCAATCAGGAAATTGCCGAGCGGCCAATGGACGAGCAGCATCACGAAGAGATACGCGGCGCCCAACATCGCAGCTAGCAACCATTTATTTTTTTGGGCGTAACGATTCAAAAGAAAGTCGATGACGATCGCGGGAATTATAATCAGTACCGGAAATTGCAGAGGGATCATGTGCGTCACGTTGGTGTACACCGGCCCGAGCTTGGGAGTGGCGGGAAAGAGCGGCATAACCCAGAGTTGCGCCAGATGAATGAGGGTGTAAATTGCGGCAACCCACGTCGCGCCCCAGCGGTATCCGCTGGCGCGCGCCAGCGCCACCAGAATCAGCGGGACACCAAGCGAAACCGCAAGGTAGAAAGTGGTGCCGTGCATCTGATCACCGGCGCTGTATTCCGAGACGAAGAGCAAATGAAGCGCCAGTAGTACGCCGCCGAGATAAAGATACATGCGCAAGAGATTTTTTCTCTCCGCGCCTTCCGCGCGATTCATTCGGCTGGCAAGCAGGAGTAGAGCGCCGATGCCGACTCCCAGAATACCGATTCCAAGGACCATGTGCGGCGGGCTTACGATCTGGACGTCGAGTCCGAAGGAGTTGTGCCACCAATTGTCGAAGGGCGCTGAAGTGACCATCACTACGCCGCCCCAGCAGGCCGTGAATGCGCCGAGCGGGCCGCGGAATCCCCAAACTTTTACGGAAGCAGCTTTGGCTACGGGATCGTTCCCGAAAGTGGTGGAGAAAATCAGGTAGGTGCTGACGAGGCACATCAGGATGCCGCCAAATTGAATGAGCAAGTGCGCGGGAGTCCAGAAAGTGTCGCGACCGATGCTCATGTGCCAGGAGATGTCCCAGTAGAGGCCGAAGACGATGGAAGAGGCGCCGACGAGGCCGCACCAGACGTACCAAGGAGCCGCTTCGGAATCCGCGCGTGAGATGGCGGTGTAGGGAATCGCAGCGCGAGTGGTCATAGGTTGCCTCCCTCAATGGGCTCGATTAAGGGCAATCTTTGGGAACGGAAAACAGGATTCGATTGACGGTTTGAAAGCTGCGCGGCTAACCGGCAATGGGCGGTTGTGGCCCCGGCTATAAATGGCGCGATCGTTTGTTTTGAGTAAGTTACGTCACATTCTACTTTTTGGGCAGAACCGGGTAGAAATGCGGGGAATTCTTGAATGTCACCGGGCTTGCCCAGGTTCACTGGCGCAAGTTTTTGAGTTTTTAGGGTCGAAATCGTGTTGCGCCTAGTCGCTGTTCTGGCCCCGGTTAGAAATTCCCCGGTCTTTTGTTTTGAGCGAGTTACGGGGAATTCTGTTTGTGGTGCAGAACCGGTTAGAAATGGCAGAAAAGCGTCGCGATCGGCACGCCCAGTAAGCCTGGTCAAAGATGAAATTTTCGAGCTGGTCAGTTTGTGCGAGGCTGACGGTAGGGGCGGCGAGACAACGAGTGTGGTAACAGGCAAGGTCGCGGAGGCGCCGTGCGCGGAGGCATGCTGGGGCCTTGGTCGATCGATCCAGCTCGTCCGTCGTCCGTGCTCCATCGTCATAGCTCCAGAATCACGCTAGCACGAAGAAGAGAGGTTTCCAAGGACTTGGATGCTGTGGACACTTGCCTTCCTGGTCAGATCTGAAGACAAACAGTCAGTCCCGTCCCCTCCCATAAGTCAGACTCGAGCCGATGCATTTAGGAAATCGCCCTCATTTCGTATTGTTCCACTTCCCAGCGACCACCCTTTTTTCGGAGTCGATAAATTCCCCATTGGCCGCAGAGACCGCCGCAATACTCACCTCCCCGCGCCTCCACTTTATCTACAGAGATCCAGCTGATAGGGCCCACTGACAAACTTACCGCCCTTTCGTCAGTGGATCGATCACGGAGCCAGCCGGGGAACGGGTTCTCTTTGAAATATGATCCCGACGCTTTCTTTACGGGAGGATCAGACTTCGAAAACCGTGCCATAAACGTATCGCTCGGGTCTTTGCCGTCAATATTCAGAAAAATCGATCTGTTACCTTGCGTGCGTTCGATCCCGTATCGAAAGACTGCTTCACGAATGTCGTCTTCTTGGATCGCACGATCAGAAGGAGCTCGTGAAATCAGGATCCGTTTTGGGATCGAAGCACAAGCACCGTGAACTACACAGACGAACGTGAGGATTGCTGGGACTCGTACCTTACTCCGCCATCCTCTAGTCGTGACCGCTGCCACTGAGTCTCCTAGTCAAATCCGCGCTGAGTGCATTCACACAATTAGACTCTGTCTTGTCAGAAAAGTTCCTTTGAGGTGCTTTCTTGTCGCACGAAGAGCGAAAAATGCGTGCTTGCTAAGGTCAATCTAGCGGGTAGAGACTTGCCCAGACGGCGATCTAGGATGAGGTCGAAGATATGAGGGTTGTTCTTCTTGGGGCAACGGGGATGGTGGGGCAAGGGGTGCTGCGCGAATGCTTGCGCGATCCTGAGGTGGAACGGGTGCTGGTGATTGGGCGCCGTTCGATCGGGAATCAGAATGAAAAGGTGCGGGAAATCGTGCACCGGGATTTTTTGGACTTTTCGAGCATCGAGGGTCAGCTTGGCGGGTATGACGCGAGTTTCTTTTGTCTCGGCGTTTCTTCGGTGGGGATGACGGAGCGGGATTATTACCGTGTGACGTACGGCTACACGATGGCGGCTGCGCAAGTCCTGGCGAAACAGAATCCGGGGATGACGTTCATCTACGTTTCGGGAGCGGGAACAGACAGTTCGGAGAAGGGCAGGCTCATGTGGGCGCGGGTGAAGGGCAAGACGGAGAATGCGCTGTTCAAGCTGCCGTTCAAGGCGTACGCGTTTCGTCCCGGGTACGTACAGCCGCTCGATGGGATTAAGTCGAAGACAAAACTCTACAGCGCGCTTTACTCGGCTGTTGGAGGGCTTTACCCGTTGTTGCGAACGGTTTTTCCGAGGTATGTGACGACGACGGAACTGGTGGGGCGGGCGATGATTTGCGTGGCGAAGCGTGGAGCGCCGAAGCGGTGGCTGGAGAATGACGACATTAATCATTGTTGTGATAATGCGTCCTGATCGCAAGAGGAGTTACGTCGCTGCTTGGCCGCGGTAGAGAGGCGTATCAGCGAGGTGGACTGGCCGGGGAGTCTGCTCTAGCCTAGTAAGGAGTCTTCCCCCAATGAATCAAAAATTGACCACAAGCCTCGTCTGCCTTTCGCTAATCTCTTGTTTTGCGATGAAGGCGTCCCCGCTGCAAAGCCAATCGTCGTCAAGTCAAGGGCGACCCGCCGAACTTCCCACAGTTCAGGATCCAGATGAATATGCGGTTTGGAGCGCGGTGCTGTCGAAGAAATTTGACAGAGGTAGTCTTCAAAGGCTTGTGATCAAAGACCGAACCTCGATTGACGCCAGAGCAAAAGATTTCCGCAAGTTCGAAAGCCTCTCTGAGGCGGCGGTTTCCGACTTTCGAGTCAAAAACGAGGGAAAATACACTCTGGAGAATAAGTTCAGCGTGAAACCGCTGTGTATTCTTATTTCTCCAGAAACGGAAAGCAGGCTGTTTCCTTTTGCGTCGATTACTGTCCTCGACAGTGAGGCCATCGAGAAGATTCGAAGCAGTTGGGATAAGTTCTATCAGGAGTACCCGGGAGCGCAGGGAGTCCTGACGATTTCCCCCGTGTGCTTCAATTCGGATAAGAGTCAAGCGGTTGTCTATATGACGAACAAAGTGTCTCTAATGATTGGTTCTGGCAAGTTGTTTCTGCTGGCGAAAAAGCGAGGCATTTGGGAAATTCAAAAAGAAGAATTGATTTGGTTATCCTGAGATTCATTCAGAGGGATCCCGGTTAGATAGAACGGCGAGGGAGAGCGGGCGATGGCGGTGATCGTTTGTATGCTGCGCGGGGTTAATTTGGGAAAGCGGCGGATGAAGATGGAGGCGCTGAAGGCGCTGTATCAGTCGCTCGGGCTGCGGGACGTGCAGACTCTGTTGCAGAGCGGGAACGTGGTGTTCAGGACTGAGCGGCGGGATTTGGGCGCGTTGACCAAGAAAATTGAGAGCGCGATCGAGCGGAAGTTTGGGTTTCACTCGGATGTGATTCTTCGCACGTCTTCGGAATTGCGGGATGTGATTGCGCGAAATCCTTTTGCGAAGCGGGCGGGAATCGATGCGAGCAGGTTTCTCGTGTCGTTCCTGGTGAGCGATCCTGGGGAGGAAGCTCGCGGCAATGTGCTGCGCATAAAGTGCGAGCCGGAGGAGTTGCGAATCGACGGACGCGAGGTTTATATTTATTTTCCGAACGGATTGGCGCGGCCGAAACTGTCGATGGCGCTGGTGGAGAGGACGCTGAAGACGTCGTGGACGGGAAGGAATTGGAATACGGTGAGGAAGCTGCTGGAAATGGCGGAAGGGTTGGAGAAGTAGTTCGAACGAAGGATTTTATATAAGGAGGGGATGATGGCAAAGAATGGCGGAACGCAAATAAAAGGGCGGGAAAGCGAAACTCTACAAACACCGACCGATCTGGGACGCAAAGGCGTGGAAGAAATTACCGGCGAACTGCGAAAATTGCTGGCGGATACGTTCGCGCTTTATTTGAAGACGAAGAATTTTCATTGGCACATGAGCGGGAAACATTTTCGCGATTACCATTTGCTGTTGGACGAGCATGGGGACCAAATTTTCGGCATGACGGACGATATCGCGGAGCGGGCGCGGAAGATTGGCGGGACGACGATTCACTCGATTAGCGAGATTTCGAAATACCAACGGTTGAAGGATAACAACGAGGAGTTTGTGGCACCGCTGGACATGTTGGCGGAACTTTCCGCCGACAATCAGGCGTTGACGCGGTATTTCCGCGCGGCGCATGAAGTGTGCGAGAAGAACAACGACGTCGCGACGACCAGTTTGATTGAGGTTTGGATCGATCAGACGGAGCGAAGGACGTGGTTCCTGGCGGAGATTGTTAGCGGGATTCAAGCGGAGCAGAAGCCGCTGTCGAAAGCGGCGGGGGCTAGCTAGGGCTGTTTTGCGAGTTGCGCGATTGCTCCAGGCGCCTCAGGGACAAAACCCCTGAAGCGGAGTAAGCGGTATGTCGGAGCTAAAGCTCCGACCCCCTAAAAGTCAAAAGAGCCGGCAGGATACCGGCACTACGAACGGCGACCCGTTCTGCTGGGTGCGGCGAGCGGAGCGAGCGCGAACGAAATTGTGGCGTTACAAGTATGCGGGAGGTTGGGATGCCTGACCAAAGTGCGGGTGGGGCTGCGTCCAAGGCGCAAGCGGGGGTGGAGGCGGCGCGGCCTCCGTTGCCGCCGTTTACTCGGGAGACGGCGATTCTGAAGGTGCGGCTGGCGGAAGATGCGTGGAATTCGCGCGATGCGGAAAAGGTGGCGCTGGCGTACACGGTGGATTCGCGATGGAGAAATCGCGCGGAGTTTGTGAATGGAAGGCAGGAGATCATCGCGTTTTTGAAACGCAAATGGACGAAGGAGTTGGACTACCGGTTGATCAAGGAGCTCTGGGCGTTCGAGGGGAACCGCATTGCGGTAAGGTTTGCGTACGAGTCACACGATGATTCGGGGAGCTGGTTCCGGTCGTACGGGAATGAGAACTGGGAATTCGAAGAGAACGGATTGATGCGTGTGCGGTTTGCGTGCATCAATGATTTGCCGATCAAGGAAGCGGAGCGGAAGTACCGTTGGCCGCTGGGGCGACGGCCGGATCAGCATGCGGGATTGAGCGAGCTGGGGCTGTAACTATTTATAGGCGCAACTTAATTTATAGCCGCAACGGTAGCCCACTCCTCACCGCAAACGCTATTCTTCGTCTTCGCCTTGAGCGGCTGCCAGGCGATCGATTACGGTGCGGTCTTCGAGGGTGGTGGTGTCGCCGGAGATGCCGCCTTTGTGAGCCAGCTCGCGGAGGAGGCGGCGCATGATTTTGCCGCTGCGAGTTTTGGGCAGGCCGTCGGCGAAACGAACGTCAGCGGGGCGCGCGATGGAGCCGATGGTTGTGGCGACGTGATCCATTAGCGCGGAGCGAAGCTCCTTGCTTGGGGTGTGGCCGGTGCGCAGGGCGACGAAGCAAATGATGGCTTCGCCTTTGATTTCGTCGGGGCGCGCGACTACGGCGGCTTCAGCAACCGCGGGGTGGCTTACCAGGACGCTTTCGATCTCCATGGAGCTGAGGCGGTGGCCGGCGACTTTGATGACGTCATCGACGCGGCCGAGGACCCAGATGTAGCCATCCTTGTCGCATTGGGCGGCGTCACCAGCGAAATACACGCCGGGGATTCGTTCCCAATACTCGCGCTTGTAGCGTTCGTCATCGCCATAGATTGTGCGGAGCATCGAGGGCCAGGGTTTTTGGATGGTGAGGTAGCCGGTTTCGCCGGGGCCGACGGGTTCGCCTTTCATATTTACAACGAGCGCGGCGATGCCGGGAAGGGGCAAAGTGGCGGAGCCGGGTTTTGTTGGAGTTGCGCCGGGCAGTGGAGAAATCATGATGGAGCCGGTTTCGGTCTGCCACCAGGTGTCCACGATGGGGCAGCGATTCTTGCCGATGGCTTCGAAATACCATTTCCACGCTGCGGGATTGATTGGTTCGCCGACGGTGCCTAGGACGCGAAGGCTCGACAAATCGTAGGGTTTGAGCCAGTCCCCGCCCCAGGCCATAAAAGCGCGGATGGCGGTGGCCGAACTGTAGAAGACGGATACTTTGTAACGGTCGATGATTTCCCAGAAGCGGTCTTTGCGAGGAAAATCCGGGGCGCCTTCGTACATCACGATGCTTGCGCCGTTTGAGAGTGGGCCGTAAACGATGTAACTGTGGCCGGTGACCCAGCCGATGTCGGCGGTGCACCAGTAGATGTCTTCGTCGCGCAGATCAAAAACTAATCTGGTGCTCCACATGCATTGCAGCAGGTAGCCGGCGGAAGTGTGTAGAACGCCTTTGGGTTTTCCCGTCGTGCCGCTGGTGTAGAGGATGTATAGCGGGTGCTCGGAATCGAGTTCGATAGCGGGGAAATCCTTGTCGGCTTTTGCTTCCAAGTCATGCCACCACAAATCGCGTCCTTCCTGCCAGGCGACTTTTTCTTTGGTGCGTTGAACGACGATGGATTTTTCGACGCTTGGACACTTTTGCAAAGCGGCGTCGGCGGTTTCTTTCAGCGGAACGATTTTTCCGCGGCGGTATCCGCCGTCAGCGGTAATGAGGAGTTTAGATTTGCAGTCATCGATCCGATCGGCAAGAGCGGTGGCGCTGAATCCGCCGAACACGACGGAGTGCACCGCGCCGACGCGGGCGCAGGCCAGCATAGCTATGGGCAGCTCGGGAACCATAGGCATGTAAATCGTGACGGAATCGCCGGCCTTTATGCCGAGCGAACACAGGGCATTCGCGAATTTACATACGCGTTCGTGAAGCTCAGCGTAGGTGAATTGAACGGTTGAGCCGTCCTCGCCTTCCCACATCAGCGCGGGCTTGTTGGCATTCTTTTCGAGGTGACGGTCGAGGCAGTTGTAGGAGACGTTGAGCTTGCCGCCCACAAACCATTTCGCATGAGGGAGGTTCCATTCAAGGACTTTCGTGGGAGCCTTGAACCACTCGAGCATTTTCGCTTGCTTGGCCCAGAATTGCTCAGGGTTGGCTAAGGCCTTTTGATACATCTCTCGATAGTCTGCTAGCGATTTGACGTGAGCCTTTTTGCTGAAATCCTCCGGCGGCGGAATGGGCTTCTCTTCGAGGACGTGCGGGTCGAATTCAAGCATGGATTCTCCGTGGCCGGGCGTACGCCGAAAGCCTGCCGCGGCCGGTGGCAGGAACTGCGAGAGGACCGCTCGCCCGTCTCTACCTTATTCAAGAGCGGGGGTTTGGTCAAGAAGGGCGATTGGCTTATGGCGGTAGAAAAACAGGGATGGCATGCTAAAAACTCGTCCAAAATCGGGGAACTTTCCGGCCTGGCGGCGTGAATATGTAACGAGAGTTGGGGCAGGCCGTCAAACGATATGAGATGAGGGGCGAGACGGAATTGATCGGGGACAGCCTGTTGCTCCGGCGGATGATAGCCGGCGATGAGGAGGCATTTACTGTCCTTTATCGCCGCAGGAACCCGGCCATTTACCGTTTCGCGTTGCACATGTGCGGGAATGTGGCGGTGGCGGAAGACGTGACGCAAGAGGTTTTCATGACGCTGATTCGAGACGCCAAGCGATTTGATCCGGAGCGGGGAACCCTTGGCGGCTTTCTTTTCGGGATCGCGCGGAATCATCTTCGGAGACGCTGGGAGCAGGAGCGGCATTCGCTGCCGCTTCCGGCTGATGCGGATGAACTGGATACGCTTTTGAATGCTGCGGCTGGATCGGGGAAGAACGGGTACTCGAACGGGAATGGGACTGGACGCGGCCCATTTTTGTTGAGCCGCGATGAATATACGTCGCTGGAAACCGTCGGGCGGGTTCGCCAGGCTATCTCGACTCTGCCGGAGAATTACAAGGAAGTCGTGATTTTGTGCGAACTGGAAGAAATGAGCTACGAGGACGCGGCATCGGCGTTGGATTGTCCGGTAGGAACGGTGAGGTCGCGATTGCATCGCGCACGAGCGCTGCTGGTTGAGAAGTTACACGATAGCCAGCCGGTGCGGCGGGCATCGGCGGTGGGCGAATGAACGAAGAGACAAATTTTATGGATTGCATCGAGTTCAAAGAGATTTATCAGGATCTGGACCGCCCCGGGACTTCGGGTTTCCGGTTTCGTGAGCGCGCTCTAGCCCACGCGGAGTCGTGTTCACAATGCGGGCTGCTGCTTACCGACGTGGAAGCGCTGGATTTCGCGTTGCGTAATTTGAGCGAGCATGACGCTGGGCGCAAGGCGCCGCCGCGAGTGGAAGCGGCGGTATTGCGCGAATTCCAGGCGGCAAAACTTTCCGGATCGCGGCGCAGAGTTCATTCGCAAATTGCGGTTTTGGGCGCTGCGGCTGCGATTCTCCTCGCGCTGGGATTGGGCGTGCAGCACCACATCGCGTCCCAAACGCAGAAGGCGGCGCAGGGTACAAACGTAGCATCAGTTTCAGGAGCGGATGCTTCCGGACCGGCGGGACAGCAAGAAGCAACTGCGAGTGAGGCTGACGAGGAAGAATATGCAACGGAGTTTGTGCCGGTGCCGTATGCGGATGATCCGGCGGCACTCGAAGGCGGAGCAATTGTGCGAGTGACTCTGCCGCGCTCAGCTTTGCCGTCGTTTGGCCTGCCGATTACGGAGAGTGACGGCTCGGGCTCAGTTTTTGCGGATCTGGTGGTAAGCGAAGACGGAACGCCCCAGGCAATCCGGTTGGTATCTGACGTAAATCCGAATCTTAATTTCTAAGCGCGAGAACAAACATGTGGAGGAGATTCGAATGAAAGCGAGTAACAAGTTTCTCGGCGTTGCGGCGATGGCAGTATTGTTTTTGATGACAAGTAGTGGCGCTTGGGCGCAATCTGCCGAGCCGCCGGATCAGACTCCGCCGCCTCCGCCCCACCGTGGTGGAGCGATGTTCGAGCGTATGGGGCCGGGATTCGATGGCATGGGGTTTGTTGGTTTTGAAGCTGGACTTAACGGCAAGACGGTTACAGGAACTCCTTTTACGGCTAGTTTTTCGACGCAAACCACGGAAACACTGACGGACGGAAATAAGATCGAGCGCAACGCGACGGGAACGGTCGCGCGCGACTCCGCGGGGCGCACTCGGCGCGATATGACCCTGGCGGCTATCGGCCCATGGGCAGCTTCGGGCAAGACTCCGCCGCAGGTTTCGTTCATCAACGATCCGGTAGCGGGAACGCGTTACGTTCTAGAAGCGAACACAAAAACGGCCCACAAAATGTCGGGTCATAATCGCGGTGCCGATGCTGCGCGGTCGTCCGCCATGACTGCGAGACTTCAGAAGAATACGACGACAGAGTCGTTGGGCACGCAAACGATCAACGGAGTTTCGGCCCAGGGTACCCGCACCACACGCACGATTCCGGCGGGCGAAATGGGCAATGAGAAGCCCATCGTCATCGTCAAGGAGACTTGGTATTCACCGGAGTTGCAGATCACAGTGATGACCAAGCGCACCGATCCGCGCATGGGCGAAACAGTTTCGCAGTTGACGAATATTCAGAAGCAGGAACCGGCGGCCGCGCTTTTCCAGGTGCCGTCCGATTACTCGGTAAAGCAGGGCCGTGGCGGACGCGGCACGACTGCAGCTCCCGCTCCGGCGCCGAGCGAACAATAAAGGTCTCAACCATCCCGTAGCATAGGTTGAACTTGCGGGCGGACCACCCCACCACGCTCCGCCCGCAAGCCCACCCCGTAGATTTTTCCGTGTCGGCCAAACTCCAAAATCATTATTAGGATTTAGCGAGGGCGCGATCGAGGAGTTCGACGACGTGAAGGACTTCCTGTCCTGTCTTGTGGATTGCGGCACCGGCTCGCATTTGCAAGATGCATCCGGGATTAGCAGTGAGGATTACCTGAGCGTTCGTCCGCTTGGCATTCCCCATTTTGTCGGACAGAAGATCCAAGGCAGCTTTCGGTTGGGTCACGTTGTAAACGCCAGCGGAGCCGCAGCAAAGATCGGAAAGCGCCATTTCCACCAGCTCGACTTGCGGAATGGCGCGAATCAACTTTCGCGGCGCTTCGCGGATTTTTTGTCCGTGAACGAGATGGCAGGAATCCTGATAGGTAACGCGCACGGGCAAGGGCCGAAGCGGAGCAACCAGTCCCAGGTCAGCGAGGAATTCGGATATGTCGCGAACTTTTGAAGAGAATTCTTGAGCGTTTTCGCGGTCGGCGCCGTCTTCTGCAAACAAATGCGGATATTCCTTAAGCGTAGAGCCGCAGCCGGAGGCATTGGTGATAATGGCGTCGAAATCGCCGGAAGGGAATGCCTGAAAGTTAGCGCGTGCCAGATCGCGCGCGACGTCGCGCACGCCCGCGTGAGCCGCTAGCGCACCGCAGCAGAGTTGCTCGGAAGGGACGACCACTTCGCAGCCGTTTGCTTGCAGGACGCGGATGGTCGCGCGATTGAGGTCGCTGAAAGTTACCTGCGCCACGCATCCGGCAAAAAACGCGACTCGCGCGCGTTGCTTTCCGTGCGCCGGGAAGGTTTTTCCGAGGTCGGTGAAAAAGAAATTCGAGTCGATCTTGGGCATTAATTGCTCGCTGTCGCGCACAGCGAGCAGACGTAGGACTCCAGTTGCACGCGCTACTGCCGCGAGTCCGGATACTTGATAAAAGCGCATGAAGCGCGCCGCGACGGCAATTCTTCGCGGGTAAGGCAGCAAGCGGCGGTAGACAAAATTGCGAAGGATGCGCGAGACGAAAGGCCTTTTGTACTTTTGTTCGATCTGCGCGCGAGCAAGCTCGAGAATCTTGCCGTATTCGACGCCTGAGGGACAGACGGTTTCGCAATTGCGGCAGTTCAAGCAACGATCTATGTGGGTGACGAAGGTGTCGCCGATCTCAAGACGTCCCTGATCGACGAGCGCCATCTGGCGAATACGGCCGCGCGGCGAATCCGCTTCGCGTCCCCACAGGCGATAGGTGGGGCAATTATTGGAACACAATCCGCAGTGCACGCAGCGGGAATAGTCTGCGTATTCAGGCTTGTCTGTTGCGGAGAAGCCACTGAGAGTGAGCGCGAACTCTCGCTGGGCGTCTTCGTGTGATTGCGGAGGATTCTGGGCCATTCGTTTAAATCCCTCCGGCGAATCGACCGGGGCTTAACACGGCGTGAGGATCGAAAACGGTTTTCAGCTTTTGCATCTGCGCGAAATCGGGCCGAGGGAGACCCCAAACTTTCAAGACATCCTTCCATTCGGTGAGACACCAGGGGACCGTCGCATGGCCGCCCAATGCGGCGCAGGCTGCGAGAATCTGGTCAGCCGCTTGCGCAGAGTGCCGTTTCGTTTCGTCACTGCGTTCGGTTGGAAGCATGGCGAAATAAATTACTCCGACGCCGCGAGCCATAGCGACCCAGCGCAAGTGATTAGTTTCGGCTGCTTGTCCGGCGGATTTTAGTATTTCAGACATTTTCATGGGAAGAACACAAATTTTGAGTATCGTGGTTGCCGGGGACGACGATAGCGCGATGGGGACGAACTCACGTTTGCGTGCAAAGGCTGGGGCGATTTGCGGGCTGACGAGGACGGCGGCGTCGACAGCGCCACATTCGTTCGCCATTTCGCGGAGGTCGGCCTCGTAGCGCTTTAGCGTGTTTTCATTTCCGCAAAAACCGGCGGTGAATGTCCAGCGCGTTGCGGAAATTACGTTTTCCGGCATCGGATTCGGTTCGATTCGCGCAGCAGCTTCGCTGGAAAACAGGTCGGCGACGCCAGGACTGAAAAGTTCCAGGGTCATAGGAGCGAGGGGCGAGCGCAACACGCGATTCCTCATACCGCAGGCGCGTTCGACGGTTTGAAAAGTGGCAATGAAGGCGCGGCTGGACGCCGGCGTGGGGAAGGTTTTGAAATTGACGCGGGTAATCACGCCGAGGGTTCCCAGCGCTCCGATCATCAGTTTATGAATGTCGTATCCGGTGACGTTTTTCACCACACGGCCGCCGCTTTTTGCGACGATTCCTTCGCCCGTTACAAATTCCATGCCGAGTAAGTAATCGCGCGCGGTGCCATAGAGTTGGCGCAGAGGGCTGTCAACGCCCGAGGCGATAGTTCCTCCGATGGTGGTTTGCGATTGATAAGGGACGCCGAGCGGAAGGAATTGATGGTGCTCTGCAAGAATTCCGCCGAGTTTGTGCAAGGGGATTCCGGCTTCGACGCTCAGCGTCAGGTCGCCTGGATCGTAGGCCACGACGCGATCGAGGCGGGTGGTGTCGAGCGCGATGTCATACTGACGCGGTGGCTGGCCTATTCCGAGTTTCGTTCGAGCGCCGGTTGTCACGATGGCAAGTTGTTCTTTCGCCGCGAATTTTACGACGCCGGCAATTTCCGCGCTTGATTGCGGACGTACCGCGACGGAAGGAGTCTTGCCGTCAATCGCAAATGCGGTGAGATGAACCGGGTCGGTGATGACGTGCTGTGAGCCGACAATATCGGCCAAGCGAGATCCGACGGTTGCGCTTGCCGTGCTCATGCGCGAGAAGCACCCATTGCCGGCAATGGCCGCACGTGGATTTCTCCGCAGCCTTTTGTGGTGGGGAAAATTTTGCCGGGATTCAAGAGGCCCGCGGGATTAAACGCGTCGCGGACGCGGCGCATTAAATTCAACTCATCCTCGTTGAAGAGAAGCGGCATCAGCCGGTCTTTTTCCATGCCCACACCGTGCTCGCCGGTGATGGAGCCACCCATTTCAATGCAGAAGCCGATGATTTCGTCGGCGGTAGCGACAGCGCGGCGAAATTGTTCGTCTTCGCGCGCGTCGAAAAGAATTATGGGGTGGAGATTGCCGTCGCCGGCGTGAAAAATATTGCCGATTTCAAAGCCGTTTCTCTTGCCGATCTCGTTGATGCGGCGCAAAGTGTCGGGCAGTTTGGTGCGCGGAATGACTCCGTCTTGCACGTAGTAGGTTGGCGAGAGGCGTCCGACGGCGCCGAAGGCGTTTTTGCGGCCTTTCCAGAGCAGAGCGCGTTCGGTTTCGTCTCGAGCTACGCGTACTTCGCGGGCATGATGGAGGCGGCAAACATCCGCGACATCGTCAGCGTGCTGTTCGACGGCTTCGCGCAAACCGTCCACTTCGAGCAGCAGAACGGCGGCGCAATCTACCGGAAAACCGGCGTGCACGTAGGCTTCGACAGCGCGTATGGTCCAGCCGTCGAGCATCTCGCACGCCGCGGGAGTGATTCCGCGCGCGGTGATCTCGACGACAGTCTCGGTGGCGTCGTCCACGGTATCGAAAATTGCGAGCAGCGTTTTCACGGCTTCGGGATTGCGCGTAAGCTTCACGGTAATTTCCGTGACCAGGCCGAGCGTTCCTTCGGAGCCGACGAATAGGCCGTCAAGATCGTAGCCGGGAGAATCGAGCGCGGGACTTCCGAGGCGCACGAGTTCGCCGGTGGGCAGAACAACTTCGAGGGAGAGCACGTGATTCGTAGTTACGCCATAGGCCAGGGTGTGCGGGCCGCCTGAATTTTCGGACACGTTGCCGCCGATTGTGCTGGCGCGTTGGCTGGAGGGATCGGGGGCAAAATGGAGGCCGGCGTGCGCCACTGCTACGCTTAAGTCCAGGTTCACGAGTCCCGGTTGAACCGTGGCGCGCTGATTTTCGATATCAATCTCGAGGATTTGATTCATTCGCGAAAAAACGACGAGGATTCCGCCTTCGCGCGCGAGCGCTCCGCCGGAAAGACCGGTGCCTGCGCCGCGCCCAACGATGGGCACGTCATAACGGTTCGCGATCTGAACGATACCGACTACGTCTGGCGTTGCGCGGGGGAAGACCACACAGTTTGGCCGCGCGATTTCGACCGAGCCGTCGTATTCGTAGAGGAGCAGCTCTTCCGGGCGGTGCAGAACGGCGTCCGCTCCGAGGAGTTTCTTCAGATCATTGATAGCTTGGGAATCCATGGGTTTTGCGGGCCAAATACGCCGCGCGATCTTCAAAAGTCACTATAGACGCCCGTGTCCGTGGACGTCAACGGAACCAGCGCGGAAGTGGGGGACCTTGACGAAATCTACCATGCTTACCTGAGTCTTGGGCGACAGCGGGAGCATCGAACCAGCGAAAGCCTCGGAGGGAGAACATGGCAAACCCGAACTTGCGCGCGACTGCAAAAATCGTCCGCTTTCATGAATGCGGCGGACCGGAAGTTTTGAAATTAGAGGAAGTTCCAACACCGGAGCCGGGTAAAGGCGAAGTGCGCTTGCGAGTGGAGGCAATTGGCTTGAATCGCGCCGAGGTGCTTTTTCGCCAGGGCAAATATCTCATCCGATCGCATCCACCATGCACGCTCGGGTATGAAGCGGCGGGAGTGGTGGAAGCCGTGGGGGACGACGTTGACAAACAATTGATTGGAAAGCGATTCAGCACAGTGCCGTCGTTTCCCGCGGACAAGTATGGAGTGTATGGCGAGGTGGCCATTGTTCCGGCATACGCGCTGGCGGCCTATCCGGAGAAGCTGTCACCTGAGGAGGGAGCTTCCATCTGGATGCAGTACTTGACGGCGTATGGACCGTTGGCGCACCTGGGGAAGGTCACGCGTGGAGATTTTGTGCTGATTACGGCGGCAAGCAGCAGTGTGGGAGTTGCAGCGATTGAGATCGCGAAGGCGCAAGGCGCAATAAGCATCGCGGCTACCCGCACATCGAAAAAGAAGTCGGAGCTATTGTCGCTGGGCGCGGATCATGTGATCGCAACTCAAGAAGAGGATTTAGTGAAGCGAGTAGGCGAGATTACTTCCGGGAAGGGCACAAGAGTTGTCTTCGATTCGATTGGAGGGAAGGGTGTTGAGTTGCTGGCCCGAGCGGCGGCGCAATACGGAACGATCTACGTGTATGGCAGCCTGGCGATGGAACCGACTCCATTTCCGCTGCTCGGGGCTCTTCCGAAGGGGTTGTCGATGCGAGGGTACTCAATTGTCGAGGTTGTTTCGGAGCCGGCGTTGCGGACGCGGGCGGAGAAGTACGTCTTCGATCATCTGGAGAGAGGCGACTTCAAGCCACGCATCGCGAAGAAATTTCCACTGACTCAGATCGCGGAGGCGCACCGGTACATGGAATCGAACGAGCATGTCGGGAAGATTGTGGTGACGGTGTAGGAGGAACTTATAATGGCCTGGGTTTCACGATCCATCTGTGATAGTCCGCCTGCGTTCGGGCGCTAGTCGGTGTATGCTAGCCGTCCTGCACGAAACACATTTGCGAGGTGGGCAGTGAGCAAGCCGGCGATTTTCTCCACGCGACAATTATTTCAGGCTGCACGCACGATTCTTGACGAACATTTCAGTGTGGACTATTGGAAGGGCGGCGAACTCTCCCGCGCGGAGCTGTTGAAACGCGTCGCGGACAAGGACGGACTGATTTGTTTGCTGACGGAAAAAGTGGACGAGGAATTGCTTTCGGCGGCGCCGAAGCTGCGCATCGCGGCCACGGTTTCGGTTGGACACGACCATATCGATGTGCCGGCCTGTACGAAACACAAGGTGGTGGCCACGAACACGCCAGGAGTGCTCGACGACACTACCGCGGATTTCGCGTGGACGCTTTTGATGGCGATTGCGCGGCGACTGGTCGAAGGTGATTCCTGGATACGCTCCGGGACATGGAACGGATGGGACTTCGATCAGCTGATAGGCGGCGATGTTTGGGGCAAGACGCTAGGTGTTCTGGGGTTTGGCCGAATCGGCCGCGGAGTCGCGCGGCGGGCGCAGGGTTTCCAAATGCGCGTGCTTTACAACGACGCGGTTCGCGCGCCGGCGGAAGTGGAAAAGGAACTGAACGCGGAATTTGTGGATCGCGACCGGCTGTTCCGCGAATCCGATTTTGTCAGCCTGCATGTCCCGCTGCTGCCTGATACGCGGCACCTGATTTCGAAAGAAAACCTCGAAAAGATGAAGCGCACAGCATTTCTGGTGAACACTTCGCGCGGCCCGGTGGTGGACGAAGCGGCGCTCGCTGAAGCTCTCGAAAACAAAAAGATTGCGGGCGCGGCGCTGGACGTTTTCGAACACGAACCGAAAGTGCATCCCGGGCTGGTGGCGCGCAAGGATGTGATCCTGACGCCGCACATAGCCAGCGCTTCCTTGGATACACGGACGAAAATGACGGTGATGGCGGCGAACAATGCCGTGGCGTTATTCGAGGGACGGCGGCCGCCTAACGCGCTGAATGCGGATGCTCTGGGTCTGAAATAACGGGTTTCCCCGGAACAGAGGAAAACGTTTTGAAGCAAACGGCGCAACGCGTATTTCTGGAAACGCTCGCGGCGATTGAGATTCCGACTGTTTTTGGGCGAAAGCTCGATCGTACGGGGTCTGTTGCGCAGGCGGCAGGTGCTGCGATCGATCTTCGGGAATTTCGCGAGATTGTAGCGATCGCGATCGGCAAGGCCTCGTTTGCAATGGCCGAAGCGTTGAACGAAATCCTCGCGCCGGAATATCGGGCAGATGGAATCTTGGTTGGTCCTGCTCCGCCGCGCCCTCTACCGGGATGGAAATCGTTTATAGGCGGGCACCCGCTACCGTCGGCGGAAAGCTTTGCGGCGGGACGCGCGATTTTAGATCGTCTCGCGCGTTGCGACGAGCACACGCTGGTGTTTTTTTTGATTTCCGGAGGCGGCTCGGCGATGGTGGAGCAGCCTTTAGATCAAAGCATCACGCTGGAAGATTTTCAGAAGCTGCACCTCGCGCTGGTTACCTGCGGCGCACCCATAGAAGAAATTAACGTGATTCGCAAGCACCTGTCCGCCACTAAAGGTGGACGTCTTGCGACTGCTGCGTCGCGTGCGACGAAAATTACCCTGGCGATCAGCGACGTGCCGCAGGGACAGGAATCGGCTTTGGCTTCCGGGCCAACATTACCGGACCCCACGACGATCCAGGACGCTGAAAGAATCGCGAGTGAATACGATTTGCTGCCGAAATTACCGGCATCCCTTCGAAGCTTGTTCGAACATCACGCGCTGGTGGAGACTCCGAAGCCGGATGACCCGGCTTTCGCGCGCTCCCAATTCGAATTGCTGCTTGGCGAGCACGATTTGACTCATGCATGCCATCGCGCTTGCGAGGCGGAGGGATTTATATGTCTCGCAGACAATTCGACGGACAGCTGGCCAATAGAAAAGGCCGCCGATCACTTACTCGCGCTGCTGCGTGTGTTGAAGAAAGATAATCCGCGCAGACCTGTGGCGCTGCTCGCAGGAGGGGAAGTGAGCAGCCCGGTGACGGGAGAGGGGATTGGCGGCCGCAATCTGGCTTTCACGCTGGCTTGCGTTCCGAAAATTGCCGGCAAGAGAATTGTGGTCTTGAGCGCGGGAACGGACGGAATTGACGGCAACAGTCCGGCAGCAGGCGCGGTGGCGGATGGAGAAACTCTCGGGCGGGCACGGAAAGCGGGGATCGAACCGGCAGAATTTCTGCACCGCAGCGACGCTTACAATTTCTTCAAGATTCTGGGCGATGAGATCGTCACAGGACCCACTGGAAATAATCTGCGCGATTTGCGAATTCTGCTCGCGTATTGATTCTTTACTGGGATGGCTGCTTTCCGGCCAAATGATTTCCAATTCGACCGAGGCGCTGAATGGAAGGGTTGGGAGCGCGGCGTCTAAACCCGCACCCTTTGCAGAAAAGAAAAACGCAAAGGATGCGGCACCCTCAAAATCGATTCGGAAGCGCGATTGACACCCGCAAAGTCAATCCTGGGCGCAATTAAACGTTCAGGGAATTATTTTTGTGTTGCAGCCTTGGGAGTTGCGAGCTGCGATTCGATCTTCGCCAGACGCGCGTTCATCTCCGTCATTTGCTGTTGCAGTTTCTTCAGCGCGTCCATGGTTGTGTCTTGCCCGCCGATAGTGTTTGGGGACCACTGTGCGGCCGCATCTTGGCCGTTTGACGGCGACGCAGCGACCGGAGTGCTCGCGTTTTTCTCACCACTTGCCGGCTTGCTTGAAGCTTGCATTTTCAGGGCTGCTATTTGCGCTTTTACGAGCGAAGTTGTGCCGATGGGTATATCGCCGCTCTTCAGCCAGTCTTCGAGTGGCGCGATAGCGTCGGGGTCTCCGCGGCGGCCAAGAGAAAACAGTGCGGTGAGTTTCACGTCGAAGTAAGGTTCCTTCAGATACGAAATCAGCGCTTGGGTGATTTCTTTATTTTTCTTGTCGAGAGAAGCGACCGCGCTGATCGCCGCGCCGCGAGTGTCGAGCGGTTTGCCAGGCCCAGCCCATTCCAGCAGGATAGGAACTGCGCGGTCGTCGCCCAAATCTCCAAGGCCCGAGAGCCCGGCGTCGCGAAGGGTATCGTCGGGCGAATCCGATTTAACGGCAGCCGTCAATGCGTCGAAGGCGTTGGGAGCCTTGATTTGGCCGAGAGAACGCAGCGCGGCGGCACGAACGCGGAAAGATTTGTCGTTTGCAGCTATCTCGGCGAGTTTAGGTGCAAGCGACGCGTCATCCTTGAACATGCCAAGCTGCTGCGCGGCGACCTCGCGAACCCAAGGCTTCTCGTCGTTTACGGCTGCGAGAACCTGTTTCTCCGCGGAAGCTCCGCCAACTTTGGCGAGCGTGCGCAAAGACTCCGAGCGCACACCCCAAAAAGGATCGTGCTGCGCGGCTTCGCCCAGGGCCGGGACGACACCGGAGTTATCGCGAATTCCGGGAGTAGCCAGGGTTGCCGCTGCCTCCGCGCGGTCCGGCACAGTTTCTCCGTTTTTCAATTGATAAATGAGGGCTACCGCATCGCGCTTGAAATCCAAAGTCTTTAAAACTTTGTCGCCCTTATCGAAAACTACCATCAGGGGAGCGCTGTCCGCCGCCAGAGTAAATGTTTCTTCGTCTTTGTGCACTTCGATCGGATAAGTCTTGCGGCCGGCGGAGGTCGCAATTTCAACGTCGACAGGCATGTCGAAGAGTCCAACCATGCCTTCCACTTTTTGCGTTTGCTTCACGGTGAGTTTGATTTGATGCGCGGCGTCGTCGTATGTGTAGTTCACCTTGTAATTCGGCGCTCCTGCGCGATAAATCCATTGCTGGAAGAACTGGTCAACGTTGGTCGCGGTGGCTTGCTCGATGGATTTTTGCAGGTCGGCGGTGACGACATTTTGCCCGCGGTGCGTTTCGAGGTAAGCGTGCAGTGCATTGAAAAAATTCTGGTCGCCGAGCTTGGTGCGCAACATCTTCAGCACCCAGCCACCCTTGGTATAAATGTTGCCGGAGTTTTCGAGCGAGTCGTCAAAATCGTGGGTCACGATCGGGTTGGTGAATAGCCGCGGGCTGCGGAACCACTGAGTCTGATCGCGCCAATATTCATAGGCGACCGCGTCTTCACCGTATTTCTGCTCGTTCCAGAAATGTTCGAAATAAGTGGCGAAGCCTTCGTTGAGCCAGAGATTTCCCCAGTCCTTGCAGGTGACGAGATCTCCAAACCACTGATGCGCCATTTCGTGTGAATCGAGGCTGTCGGCGCCAGAAGGAGTTTCGTCGGCAAGTCGCGGATCAATCAGACCGCGAGTGGTCAACGTAGTCGCGCTGGTATTTTCCATGCCTCCGACGACGAAATCGTCTACGGAAGTTTGCGCGTACTGCGCCCAAGGGTAGCGCACGCCCAGATGATCGGAGAAGGCATCCAGCATTCCTTTCGTGTTCACAAATGTCGGATCGATTTTCGATTCGTCGCCGCGAGGCACCACGAATCGCAACGGCATTCCGCGCCAAGTGTCCTGTTTTTCGACAAATTCGCCAACTACCGCGGAGATGAGGTAAGTGGAAAGCGGTTCGGACTGCTTCCAGTCCCAGGTCTTCATGCCGTCGGGCTCGTCCTTGGTGCCGAGCAATTTTCCATTCGAGACGGTCAACCACGCAGCGGGAACGGTGAGTAACATTTCGGAAGTGGTGCGATCGTTCGGATAATCGTAGATCGGAATGTAATAGCGCGTGTCTTCGGCTTCGCCCTGCGTCCAGATTTCCTTGGGGCGGTTCGGATAATTCTTGTCGGGCAGTATGAAATAGAGGCCTTTTTTAGGCTGGCCATCGTAGCGAATAAAAACGTCGTGGTGTTCGCTGCGCTTTGAAGGGTTCGGCAGCGAAACGATGAGCTCCGAATCCGTGGTGGAAAATTTCGCTTCCTTGCCGTCGAGCGTGACGTTGTGAATGACGAGGTCCACGGAATCAAATTTGATCTTTTCCGTGCCGTCGCGCAGCATGGAAATGCTTTCGGTTACTTCACCGCGCACTTTCTTCTGTTCGACGTCGAACCACAAGTGCGTTTTGACGTTTTGCAAATCGTAGTCTTTGCTGCGGGCGTAGAGCTCGTCGGCGTGCGCGATTGCGGAACACGCCAAGGCTGCCGAGAAAACAAAAGCGCCAATCGCGAGAGTTAGGTAGCGACGCACACGCACGGATGTCTGATTCATTCGGTCCCCTTAAGAGCACGAATTGCACACAGCAAACCAACAATTATAGTACGAGACGCGTTTGGCGCGAAGTTTGCGGGGTTATTCGGGATTTACAAAAGGCTTTTCACCAGCCCGCCGTCGACAGTGATTGTGGTGCCGTTGATATAGCCGGCGCGCTCGGAGGCGAGAAATGTGACCAGCGCTGCGAACTCTTCTGGCTGGGCGAGACGGCCGGCGGGAACTTGGGCGCTCATATTTTTAATCGCTTGCTCGCGGCTGATGCTCGCCTCTTTCGCGCGTAGTTCTACAAGCTCTTCGAGACGGTCGGTGAGCGTGTATCCGGGGCACACGTTATTCACGGTGATGCCGTCGGCGCCGAATTCATTTGCGAGGGTTTTGGCCAAGCCGGTTACGCCCGCGCGGAGGGAATTGGAGAGCAGCAAGCCGTCGATGGGCTGTTTCACGGAGACGGAGGTGATGGTGAGCAGACGTCCCCAATGATTGCGCTGCATTCGCGGGAGGACTTCGCGAGCGAAGTAGACGTTGCTCAACAAAGTTAGCTCGACGGCTTCGCGCCAATCTTCTAGGCTGATTTCGAGAAACTTCTTAGCGGGAGGGCCGCCGGCGTTGGTGACGCAGATATCGATGCGGCCGTATTTGTTGTCTACTTCCTCGACGAAAGCGCGAACGGCTTCCGCCTTGGTGACATCGACGGCGCGCCAAAATATTGCGCGCTTGTTGGCTTGGCCGATTTCGTGGGCTGCGCGTTCGAGATCTGCCGCGGTTCGGGCGCAGATAGCGACTTCGCAGCCTTCTTTTGCGAGTTCTTCTGCGACTGCTCGGCCTAGGCCCTTGCTCGCGGCGGCTACGATGGCGACGCGTCCTTTCAGTCCGAAGTCCATTGCTTAGTCCTTGCCCGCGTTGCCGCGGAGGTAGGCGTCGTCTTTGAGTATCCAATCGTCGCGGCGGGGGGCGAAGAAGTCTATGTCTACGGTGTCTTCGAGAGCTTCGGCCCGGTGCGGAACGTGCGCTGGAATGAGCAGGATTTCACCAGCGCGCAAAACTACTTCAGAGTCATCGAACTGAAATTTTAGCGCGCCTGACAGGATAAACGAAAATTGTTCGCTGCGATGCGAGTGGCGCGGAACGATTCCTCCGCGGGCTATAAAAATTCGCGCAAGCGTGGCGTCTTCGCCGCTTAGCATCTCGCGGGTAATGCGGTCGCTTAACTTCTCCGTTTCTATTTTTTCGAAAGATGTGGCTGTGGGCATTTGTCCCCCTTTATGGAGCGCGGTTGCAGCATGAATCGTCCATCGAAACGCTCAAATCGTCAATGGCTGTGGGTCTCGATACCGGGAAGGGGAAAAATGTTGTCACTTGCGCGGCGGGTATCGACTAAGATGCGCGCGTGACATTCCTGGGCTGGATTGCGGCGTTGGTTCTTTTTCTGCAATTGCCGATTCCGCTTTATTGGTTTGTAATGCATCCGCGGGTGGAATATTGGCGGCGGCATCAGAAGGCGGGTTACGTGACAGGAGTGCTGCTGTCGTGGGTTCCGGTGACGGTGCTTCTTGTGATTTTCCGTGGCGAGTTATTTCGCGCAGACGGGCCGCGACTGTGGCAGATTATTGCGGGTTTCGCGCTACTTGTTTTTGAGTTGTGGATTTTCCGGCGGGTGCGGCGGGATTTGGGAGGCAGGCGACTGGTGGGACAGACCGAGCTTTCCGGGGGCGGGGAAATTGTTCGAGGCGGGATCTACGCGAGGATTCGCCATCCGCGTTATGTAGGGTCGTTAGTGGCGATTCTCGGCGCATGTGTTCTCGCGGGAACGCGCGCGATGTGGATAGTCGCGGCTGGGTGGATATTGCTTACGCGGATTGCAATTGCAATGGAAGAACGCGAGATGAACGATCGGTTTGGCGCTTCTTATGAGGAATACAGCCGCCTCGTGCCGCGATTTGTTCCTTCGCTGGGGAAGGCTGGAGAAGAATTCGGAGAGCGGGAGATTCGAAGCAAATAGAACAGGAGGTGACTATGACACGTTTTGCGATTCTCATGGCGATCTTCCTCGGCATTGCAACGAGTGCATCGGCGCAAATTGGCAAGAGCGTTACCGTTTCAGCCGGCACTCCTGAAGACAAGGCTCTTGCGGACATTTATGCGGCGCCGGATGGCCCGGACAAAGTGGCGTTGCTCGATAAATTCATGGCCGACTTCAGCAGCAATGGGGAAATGGCGCTGCTGGGCGATCAACTTTACGTGCAGACTTATCTGGCGCAGAAAAATTACGCCAAGGTTTACGAATTCGGCGAGAAGACGCTGGCTCTCGATCCCAGTAATCTTTCCGCCGCCGTGAACATGGTGCATGCCGCGGAGGAACAGGGCGACGCGAAGAAACTATTCGCCGCGGGCGATAGGGTTGCGGAAATCATCGCAAAATATAAGAATATGCCCGCGCCGGAAGGAATGCCGGCGGACCAATGGACTCAGCAAAAGAACGTGAGTTTGAACAACGTGCAGGGCGACGTGAGTTATGTGGAGTACGCGCTTGTGAATGCAGGGTATAAAATGACCGATCCGGCAGCACGCGCTGCGCTGTTCGAGCGATACGTGACCGCGTTTCCGGATTCTCCTTACACGCTGAGCGTGCGCGAGCAGACTGCGATCGCCTACCAGCAGGCGCAGGACACACCGAAGATGCTGGACACTGCGCAGAGAATTCTTGTGACCGATCCCAATAACATTTCCATGCTGATCCTGCTTTCGGACTACTGGAGCGAAAACAACCAGCAACTGGACAAAGCGGCTGCCGACGCTCAGTTGGCGATCGATCAATTAGCGCAGGCAAAGAAGCCGGACAATTTAAGCGACGAGCAGTGGCAGCAGCAAATAGCGGTGGAAAAAGGTTTGGCATATTCGGTCATCGGCGAAGTGAATGTGGATAAAGGACGAAACCAGCCGGCCGTAGATGCGTTCAAACAGGCCAGCCCACTGCTCAAGTCGAATACGATTCTTTACGCGCGGAACCTCTACCGGCTCGGATTTACGCTGGCAAAGATGCAGCGAATTCCCGAAGCGAAGATTGTGCTCACCGAAGCAGTTTCGATTAATAGTCCCTATAAGTCAAAAGCGCTGGAGACGCTGAATAAAATTGGTGGAGCGGCTTCAAGCAAGGGCACGCGCAAGAGCTCGTAGCGGATTTTCCGCGGACCGTTTTTCCACGGCGCGCCGGAGACGTCGATCGGGTTGCTCTGGCGAGCCCAGACCCCGGGCGCGGGGGAATAGTCAGCGCGGAGCAGATTAGGTTACGTTACGTCACCGAAGCTCTGTGGTGACGCTCGTATTCTTCAATTCATCGACTTCTTTCAAGACCTTTGCCCATTCTGCCTTGTCTTTTTTGGTGGTGAAGGGCGCGTTCGGATCGCTGTAAAAATCCAGCAAAACCTTGCGGAGTTCGGGAGAGATTTGCGCGAAATGATCTTTGGCCAGACGATCCAAGAGTTGTGCGTAGGTTTTATCGGCCAATGGATACTCTCCGGGGCCCGTGAGCGTGCCGGTGTCAAAATTGTCGTTTTCCAGTTCGATCTTGCCGGAGTCCTTTTCGTCTCGGAGAAAGTTTTCGTAGTCGGTTACGGACTTGCTGAAACTGGCTTCGAATAGTTTTTCCGCAGGAGGAGTGGGAGTTTTGAATTTGAAAACGCTGAAGGGTCCGATCTTGGGGACCAAGCGGAAGAAAAACGCGAGGAGCTTGTCTTTGAACCCAGGTCTTTGGTACTTCTGGCCCCAATTTTTTTCGTAGCTTGAACGGGAGATGTGGTACAGGAATTTCTCTCTGGTGATTCCGGGAACATCTTTTTGGATTTGATCTTTATTCGTATCCCATGCCACCTTTGTGGCCGTTGGTATCGCTTTGCTTACGCTGTAGCGATAAGTTCCCACGGAAAGATCGAAATCTGAAAAGACGGCTTTCAGTTCCACGGAGTAAGTTTCCTGAAAGGCTTTTTCGAGAAGCGGTTTGGAAACCTGGAATCCAATGAAATCGCGATAGGCGTCCGGGGCGTAACGTCCCTTCGCTACTTCGAGGACGTCGAAACCGAATTCGGTTTTCAAATGGGCCCCAGGGTTTTGATCGTAGGTTATGTTGTCTCCGAATTTCGCGCGCAACTTGGGATAGAGCATAGGTACGGAGCGATTCACGGCGATTCGATGACCTTCGTTATCCGCCGCGTAGTGGGCTAGCGCTCCCAGAGCAAAAGCGTATTCGTTCAAATCCTGGGAGTCGCGTATCAAGGCCTGCACAAAATCACCGGTGCGGACGTAGTGAAGCAAATCGCTAAATAAGTGGCTGCCGAAAGGGTAGTAGCCGAGGTCCTGGATCACGCATCCTCCATAGGCGTAGGAATGCGCAGTTTTCAAGTCTTCGGGAGTAGAAGCCGGAAATCTTTTCAAGAGCAGGGGCTTGATGGCGTCGTCCCAGGCGGAATCGATGATGGCTTCGTGCGTGAGGACGGAATAGCCCTGGCATGCGGTGACGGCGCCAAGAATGAAAATCAAACTCCAAACTCCTGTGCGAAAACGAAAAATCCCGGTCTTTTTTGGTAGAAGATTAGGAATCATAGACTCGTTAACTATATCGCAGGTCTGGCGCTCGACTTGAGTCCTAGTGCTGACGCTCAGTACTGTTAGGAGATGCACAGGAGAGCACTCAAGATACAGACGTAATGAATTCGGGACGGCGGGAATTGCTGCAAGGGCGAGTGAATCGCAGAAATTTTTATGGGTTTAATGGCGGAGAGTGGGATTTCATTTCGTGACACTTACAGTTTGTAGCATTTTGTATGGATTTGCGGCGTAACTCATTGAAAGAGTAGAGTGCATCACTCGACCAGGGTGATTTTGACGATGTTCGACTTTACGACGCCCGCACCAAGCTCAGGTGGCATATCTCGTTCGATCTGCACCGTATACTCCCCCGGGTTAGCTAACTCGTACTGATAACTCACCTCGATGCCGTCCTGCTGGGTTCCATGGGGCTTGAGCGTTACCAATATATTGCGCGTAGAAAGAAGTTCGCTTTTGGGGGATTCTCTGAGCTTGCGGAAATTTTCCGTTTCAGGCACCGGATTGCCATGAGAGTCAAACGCCCTTGCACGGTAATCGAACCAAGGATTCGTCAATGCGAAATGGAGTACATGCCGTGAATTGTTTTTCATCGTCAAAATAAAGAAAACTGGCGCCCCTGTCTTCCAGGTTGCTGTTCCCGGCTGTATCGCGTTTTGCGAGGGGGCAATCTGAAGCACGAACGCCGAGTCCGCACCGCCCCAAAGGGTGTTGCCGATGCCCACGATCGTCAATAAGCCGGCGAAAATTGCGACAAATCTCAAGAATGTTCTCATGTTTGAAGGGTTGGCGGAGAGGGTGGGATTTGAACCCACGGTCGAGTTTCCCCGACACTCGCTTTCGAGGCGAGCTCTTTCAACCGCTCAGACACCTCTCCGCGGCTGC
>Ga0209330_1000100_pt1 | contig 41451 bp, 38 predicted proteins | sample JacPinW_OM2H0_O3_FD_187969 | JGI IMG/M metagenome (GOLD analysis project Ga0209330, IMG submission 187969) | Forest soil microbial communities from Algoma, Ontario, Canada - Jack Pine, Ontario site 1_JW_OM2H0_O3 (SPAdes) (version 2) | ecosystem: Environmental > Terrestrial > Soil > Boreal... | reverse complement strand
CGCTGGTCTCGCGCCGGATGGTTTCATCCTTTGCAAACGCCGGGGCCGAACTCTCGCGATTCTCGCTCAAGGAGGCGACGGGAACCGGCACGATCTCTTTGTCAAAGAATCCGGCATCCGCGGCCGCCGCCGCGCGCCGGTGGCTTTCGACCGCATACTGATCGAGCTGCTGCCTCGAGAAGCCCCACGCATCGATGATGCGTTCAGCCGCTTCTCCCTGACTGGTAAGATCGAATTTCTCTGCCGCCAGCCAGCCGAAAGGCTTTCCGTGGACATCGCGATTACCGCCCATCGGCACGCGCGACATGTTTTCAGCGCCGCCCGCGATGACAATGTCGACCGCACCGGCTGCAATTGAACCGACTGCCACATGAACCGCCGCTTCAGCGGAACCGCATTTGCGATCGATGGTCATGCCCGGGATGGTCACCGGCCAGCCCGCGCCGAGAACCGCGGTGCGCGCGATATTGGCGCTTTGCTCGCCCACCTGTGTCACACAGCCAAAAATGACGTCCTCGATCTGCTCTGGGGACAATCCCGCGCGATTGGCCAGTTCCTGAATGAGATGCGCGCCCAAATGGTCCGCGCGCACGTCCGCGAGCGCGCCTCGGAATCGGCCGATCGGAGTGCGCGCGGCCGCGACCACCACCACCCCGGTCATAGCACCTGGGCCTTCAGTCCAGAGCCCGGGATCTTTTTCCCGTCCTCATAGACATATACGCCCCGGCCCGCTTTGCGGCCGATGCGGCCGGAGGCCACCATCTTGATGATCAGCGGGCACGGCCTAAATCGTTCGCCCAACGTTTGATGCAGGTACTTGAGCACTGCAAGGCGCGTATCCCACCCGGTCATGTCGCCGAGTTCCAAGGGACCCATGGGATGATTCAGCCCCAAGCGCAGTGCCGTATCGATGTCCTCTGCGCTGGCTGTCCCTTCGAGCAGCATGTACATGGCTTCGTTGCCGAGCATCGCCGACATGCGGCTGGTGGTGAGGCCCGGCGTCTCGTTCACCACAATCGAGGTCTTGCCGATTTTCTCTGCGTACTCGCGCGCTTTCGCGATCGTTGCCTCTGATGTGTCCAATCCCATCACCAGCTCGATCAGCTTCATTTTGTGGACGGGGTTGAAGAAATGCATGCCGATTACACGGTCCGGACAGGGCACCGCGGTGGCGATTTCAGTCACGCTGAGCGCCGATGTATTGCTGGCAATCACCGCATCGGCCGCCAACACCGGCTGGGCCTCGGCAATCACAGCCTTTTTGAGCGCGAGCTGCTCCGAGACCGTCTCGATGAGCAAGGCCGCCCCGCGGCACGAGGCAACCAAATCCGTGCTGACGGACAGACGCTTGGCCGCCGAATCTGCGTCCGCCGCCGCGAGCTTACCGAGCTTCACGCCGCTACCCAAGATTTCCGTGACTTCGTTTTTCGCCCGCGTCAGTGCGGAGGCATTGGTGTCCACCAGAACCGTGGCAAAGCCCGATGAGGCAAATGCATGCGCGATGCCCGTTCCCATCAGACCCGCACCTGCGATGACAATCGTTTCACTCATTCCTTCACCTTCGTTTGCTCGGGAACGCCTGCGCGTAGTTCGCTAGCGTTTCTCGATTTTGATATCGGTCTCTTCCAAATCCCAGGTCGCTGCGGTCTTGCCCTGTGCCCGCAGCTCGTACTTGAGCACCCGGCCTTGCGGATTCTTAGGCAGTGAGTCACGGAACTCGATGTAGCGAGGCAAGGCATAGTACGGAACCTTGCCCATTGCCCAGCGAAACAACGCTTCCGCGGTCAGCTGCGACTCTGGTTGACGCACCGCGGTCACCTTGACATCGTCTTCGCCCGCGGCCGCTGGCACGGCATGCACCGCTACCTCGGTGATATCCGGATGCTGCGCGAATGCCGACTCCATCTCGAAGCTCGAGATGTTCTCTCCACGCCGCCGCAGATAATCCTTCTTACGGTCGATAAAGTAGAAAAAACCCTGCTCGTCGAACTTGCCGATGTCGCCGGTGTGAAACCACAGATTGCGCATCAGACGCAGCGTTTCTTCCGGACGCCGCCAATAGCCCTGAAACATGATGTCCGGGCGCAACGGCCGGACCACGATCTCGCCCGGCACGTTGGCAGGCAATTCGTTGTCGAGGTCATCGACGATGCGTACATCGAAATCAGAAATACGTTTACCCGACGAGCCGGGTGCCGCGTATTCGCCCGCGGGCAGCGAGGTAACGACGCAAGCTTCGGTCAGGCCGTAGCCGTTTCCGCCGACCTGGCGTGCACCGAAGCGCTCGCGCCAGATCTTCTTGGTGACTTCCGTGAAGGGATTGCCGCGCACCGTGTGGATTTGACCAAAGCACTGCTTCATTGAATCGCTGTCGGGGGCTTGTGCGAGCAGCGCGCCCATGCCGCCCAAAATAGATGCGATGGTCGCGCCCGAGCGCTGAACCTCCGGCCAGAAATTCGACACTGAGAATCTTGGTAGGATCGCGACTCTCGCGCCGACTAGAATGTTGGACAGCACCCCGACACATACGGCATTCATATGAAACAGCGGCAGCGGCGTGATCGTGATATCGCTTTCGTTTGCGGGGCCCGCGCGCAGTTGCAGGCGCGCCAGGTTGCACATGAAGTTATAACTCAACATGCAGCCTTTCGACGGACCGGTCGTGCCCGCGGTATAGATGAGGCACGCCAAGTCCTCAGGCTGCGGTTTATCCGGCAGCGGCGCATCGTCATCGCCTCGAGCCTCATCGAGTGGCGCGATCCGAACGCCGGATGTCACTGCACTTAAGTCCGAGGAGCCGCCTCGATACAGCACGGTCTTCACCGCGGGGAATTCGCCGACGAGCGTCTGAATCCGCTCAAGATAATCCGCTTCGCAGATGACGAGTTTCGCGCCGGCATCGACGATTTGATGCCTTAGAAATTCGCCGCGCAATGCCGTATTGATCGGCACGCTGACCGCGCGCAGCTTATTTATGGCCAGCCAGCTGACGATGGCATCGGCATTGTTGTCGAGCATCGTGATCACGGTGTCGGACTGGCACACTCCCCGCTTTCGAAGTGAGTTCGCGAATCGGGTCGACAGACCGTCGATATCGCCGTAGCTGAAGAACTCGCCGCCGATATCGAGAAGTATGCGGTCCGGGTGACGGGCCACGGCACGATCCAAAGCGTCGATCACGGTGTCCCGCTGCCCCACCGACCATGTCTCGGGCGATCCCAGTGCTAGCACTTCTCATCTCCCGTGACGTTCGCTCGCAGGGCAACGATGGTCGCCTCGTAAGGCTTCAAACCGGAGCCAATGAGCCAGAGCGCCAGCAGCGCCGTTGGAGCCGCGCAGATGGCCAAGGAGTAACGTAGCGCGCTGCTGTCCTTGAAGACGTAGTCGGTCAGCAACGCCGCCAACGTGGGTCCAAGACCGATGCCCAGGAGCCCTGCCAGCAGCAAATACGTTGCGATCGCCAGCCCGCGCATGCGATTCGGTACCACCCCCTGAATCAGCGCGGGCGCGGCCGACTGCGCGATGCTCAGGGAGAACACCGTCACAAAGAGCAGCGCATACGCGAGGCCGGGAGTGCCCGATAAGGGCCAAAACACCGCGGGCGCCGGTAGCAGCAGCACGCCGATGAAGGCCACGCGCAAGCGTGCGGCGCTCACCCGAAGGCGGCAGAAGTAATCGCTCAAAAATCCGCTCAACAGCGTGCCAACGGCGCCGGCCGTCGCGACCACAATGCCGATCACGACCCCGGATCGTGACGGCGGGATGCCGAATCGTCGATCGAACTGGGCAGGCGCCCAGGCCAGTGTGCCGTAGCCGATAATCGACAGCAGGGTCGGATAGGTCAGCACACGCCAGAACGTCGCGCTGTGCTGGCGAAGAAAGCGCATAAATTCCCCAATCGAGGGTGCCGTTACGGACGCCGCTTGGTTGAGTTCGTGCCGTTTTGGCTCGCGCAACGAGAGAGCCAACAGCAGCGCCAGCGGTAAGCCCGGCACGGCGGCGAACAGAAACGCCGCGCGCCAACTCGAGAGAACTCCCAATCCGGCAATTTGCACGCCGGCGTGAGGGATCACTTTCAGCAGCCAGCCGCCGAGCAGCAGCGAGGCGCCTGAACCAATCGCGAGCGATACGTAGTAGGCGGCCAATGCGCGCCCACGCCGACCCGGCTCGATGTAATCCGCGATGAGCGAGTACGCGGCGGGCGCAAGGACTGCTTCGCCGATTCCAACACCGACTCGCGCTAACATCAGATGCGTGTAGCTCTGCGCGAACGCGAACAAGGCCGTGGCAATGCTCCAAAACAAAAGGCCGGCGATGATCAGGTTGCGACGGCTGCCCTTGTCGACCAATCGGCCCAGCGGCAATCCGGCCAGCGTATAGAAGATCGCAAATCCATAACCTTGCAGCAGACTAAACGCTGTATCGGAGATCCCGAACTCTTGTTTCAGCGGCCGAACCAACAGCGCGGGTAGCTGCCGGTCCAGCTGCGACAACAAGGTTGCCGCAAACAGCACGGCGACGACATACGAGGCGTACGAGACGTTTGGGTAGGAAGCCGCCACTCGAGGCCTGCCGACAGTCGCCTGCACTTCGCTCATGGCAGGGCAGGAGCGGCACGCCAGCGAGGCAGCGAATCAGGCGCGGCTTTTCTTGGACGCGAGGTATTCGGCATCGAGAACTTCGTCTGGCGTGCGCACGCTCGGTCCCAAGATCGGCCCGACGAGCTCATGCCCCCAGGTGCTTAATGACTCGGGATTCAATTCGAATCCATCAGGGTGCCAGGGCTCGAGTTCGACGATGCATTCGAACGCAAACCCCGATGGATTGAAGTGATAAAAAGACATATGCGGGTCTTGGGTATGCTGGCCGAGCTTCATCATCAGCGGCAGATTGCGCTTTTTGACAAGATCATAGGTCTCGCCGACATCGCGCACCGTCTTCACAAACAGTCCGACATGCTGCACGCCCATTCGGCCGGGCGCGTGACCGTAGGCGATGTCATGGCTCGAAAAGGTGTTGAGCTTTGCGCGGAAGAATCCCGTCTTGCCTTTTCCAGCACCAGAGCCGTACCAGCTGAACCCCATCACACCGATGAGAAATCGCTCCAGTTCCGGAGGGTATTCCGGAGTCATGACCACAATATGCCCCATGCCGCGCTGACCGCCCAGAAACCCTCCGTGCGGACGACCGGGGACAAAAGATCGGGGGGACCATTTCTGCGCGTAGAACAATTCGTGCTGATAGCCAACGGGATCGCGAAACCGAATCAATTCCTTGACGCCGCGCAATTGGCAGAGTGCGGCATCTCCGATCTCGAATTCCACGCCGGCAGCTTTGAACTTCTCGATCGCTGCGAGATATTCGAGCCGACCTCGCGCCTCCCAGCCGACGTAGGCCAAGCGATCGATTTTTCCGGCATGAAACGCAAAGCGATGACGCCGATCGTCGAGTTTGAAATATAGCGATGTTGGCTCTGACTCGATTTTGGCCAGCTGAAAGCCCATGACCTCAGGACCGTAACTGCGCCATTCTTCGAGCTTGGTCGTCTCGAAACCTAAATAACCGATTCCATTGATATCCACGTTGCCTGCCCTAGGGTGTTATTTTGCCGTCGGCAACTACGCGAAGGGCCTGAGCGGGGCAGCTGGCAGCGGCTTCGGTGGCCTCCTCTTCAAGGCCGGCGGGCACAATCTCGTTCTCAAGATATACCAGGCCGTTGTCGTCAGCCTTGAAAACATCCGGACACAGCTGCATGCAAATTCCATAGCCGCAACAGCGTTCCCGATCTGCGAAGGCACGCAAGGTGCCCTGCGAAGCAGTATTCAGCTCAGCCATTCCCGCCCCCGTTTGCTCGCTTGAGGCAAAGTATGCACACAATCGCCAATTCTGTCACGGTTTAGCCACGATGTGGCCTACCCTGCTGTTGCGTGCTTTTTGCGTCCTAAAGGCGGCACGCTGGCGCACGGACATTACCCGCGTCGCAGCATTATGAACAGAAGCGTGGAATCTGTGCATTTTATTGCTCTATAATGGTTTGCAAACAAATATCGCTCCCGGCCGATCCGCGCACCGCTGCCCATGCATTGGAGACCTGATGAAGCTCAATGATCTGATTCTTGTAAGCGTGGACGATCACGTGATTGAACCCCCCAATGCCTTTGCCCGTCACATGCCCAGCCGATACAAGGGCCGTGAACCGATGGTACAGCAGCGCAAAGGCCGCGACATCTGGGTGTTCGAAGATCGCGCAACCGGCTACATGGGTCTTAATTCCGTCGTCGGACGGCCGAAGGAAGAATACGGCATGGAACCGCTGTCCTATGAGCACATGCGCCGCGGCACCTGGGATATCAAGGCCCGGGTCGATGACATGAATGTCAACGGCGTCTTGGGCTCAATATGTTTTCCCACGTTTCCAGGATTCGCGGGTCAGCGCTTTCAAAGCGTGCCCGACCGCGACGTCTCGCTCGCGGTCATACAGGCATACAACGACTGGCACCTGCAAGACTGGTGCAACGCTGCGCCCGGCCGTTTCATTCCGCTCATGATCATCCCGTGGTGGGACATGGCAGCCGCGGCTGCGGAAGTCACCCGTATGGCGAAACAAGGCGTGCATGCGGTCACCTTGTCTGACAATCCCACGGTTCACAATTATCCGTCGATTCATAACGCTCATTGGGATCCACTCTGGAAAGCGTGCGCCGACAACAATGTGGTGATCTGCGCGCACATCGGCACCGGCACCAAGGCGCCGCACGCCTCTCCTGAAACTCCGATCGACGCGTGGATTACAACCATGCCGATATCGATCGCAAATTCAGCCGCCGACTGGCTCTGGGCGCCGATGTGGAAGAAATACCCCGGATTGCGTCTCGCGTTGTCCGAGGGCGGGATCGGTTGGATCCCCTACCTCTTGGAGCGGGCCAACTTCACCTATCGGCATCATCATGCGTGGACGATGACTAACTTCGGCGATCGGCTACCCAGCGATTTCTTCAATGAACACTTCATCACCTGTTTCATCGAGGATGAATTTGGCCTGAAGAATTTGAGTTCGATCAATGTCGACAAGGTTTGTTGGGAGTGTGATTACCCGCACTCGGATTGCACTTGGCCGACCTCGGCCGATGTATTCCACGAGCACTCCAAGAATCTGAGTGACGAGGTGATCAATAAAATCACGCATTTGAACGCCATGCGGGAATTCTCATACGATCCCTTCGCTGTGCTCGGCCGCGAGAAATGCACCGTCGGTGCACTGCGGGCGCAGGCCACCCACGTGAGCATCGAGCCGGCGCTCGGGCTCGGCGGCGAGGCGCCGGTGCGTGATCCCAATAAACCCGTGACGTCAGGGGACATCAACAGAATGTTCGCCGCCGCAGATGCCCAAACGGCACTGTAGCCGGATCCGCGGCCGCCGAATCGCCGGGAATTCGGCTTGAATCAAGGCACACCGCTCTATGACGCCGCCGTCATCGGCGGTGGCCATAATGGTCTATCGGCCGCCTGCTACCTTGCGAGTGCGGGGAAAAAAGTGGTCGTCATCGAGGCGCTCGACAAGGTCGGCGGCATGGCTTCCTCAGGGTATCTGATTCCGGAAGCGCCGCAACACCTCGTACATCCCTGCGCGCTCGATCTGATGTCCTTGCGCGTGCATCCGATGATGCCGCTGGAGTTGCAGCTCGACAGGCATGGCTTCCGACAGATCGAACTTTCGCCGGCTTACGCCTACCTGCACCCTGATGGCGCCTCAATCGTATTTTGGCGCGATCCGGAAAAGACTGCGGCCGAGATCCGCCGTTATTCTGAACGCGACGCGACCGAGTTTCTTGCCTTGATGAAGATCGTATTCGCCTTCATCGATCTCGCGATTCCGATGATGCGGGTGGATCCAGCACGCAAGAACCTGGGTGCCAAATTCAGGGTGTTGGGTGCGCTGCTGCAAAATCGGGGTCTGCGCCCCGCCATCATGGGATTGATGAGCAGTCCGGCCTATCAAGTCATCATGGAGCGCTTCGAACATCCGGTGACGCAATCGGCGATGTGCTGCCTGCTGGGCGCCGCCGGGCCGATAATGAGCGAGTCGACCGGCATTTACTTCGCCCTTTTGGGCTTTCTACACCGATCGGGCATCGGCCGGGTGGTCGGCGGCATGCAGATGCTCTCCAACGCGATGGCCGGCAGGCTGCGGGAACTCGGTGGCGAGGTGCTTCTGCAAGCGTCGGCGAGCGAAATTGTGGCGAAAGCGGGCGCAGTCACGGGCGTAAGACTCGAGGATGGTCGCTCTATTGCAGCACGCGCCGTCATCACCTGCATTCACCCGAAGTTCGCACTGGCGTTGGTCACACCCGGCGCCTTGGATCGGCGCGTCTTGACCAAGGTGGCGCTCGCCCCAGCCAACGCCCACGGCGCCTCGCCCTTGAAAGTTGACGTTGCACTCAGCGCGCCGATCTCCGTCGCACGCCACGAAGCTCGCCGTCTCGACGGCCTGAGCTTGCGTAAATGTGTCTTGCTGATCGGTACCGCTGAAGCGGTCGTCGAAAATTTTCGCAGCTCCGCGCGCGGTGATGTGCCGAAGCTCCCCTACCTGTGGATTACCGCGCCCAGCGCGGCTGACCCCAGCCAAGCCCCGCCGGGCCAGGATATTGCGTATCTCTACGCCATTGCGATGCCTGTCAATCCGCGCGACGGTTGGGACGCCATCCGTGAGCGCATAGCCACGCAGCTTATCGACTGGTCCGACGAATACATGCAAGGTGTCAAGGCTAACGAGATTGCCCGGCGCGTTGAGGCTTCGCCCGACCTGGCGAAACGCCTCAACGTCCTCAATGGCTGCGTCGTCCATGTTGATACCGCGGCGACACGGGCCGGACTGCTGCGCCCCGCCGCTGGCTTGGGCGGGGATCCCTTGCCCCTCGCGGGGCTTTTTCTGGGCGGCGCCGGCAGTCATCCGGGCGGCGGCGTCAACGGTCTGCCGGGCCGGATTGCCGCGGCTCGCGTGTCGCGATTTTTGGCGCAATGAGTGGGCCATGCCACGCTTCGCCGACCAAGTAGCGCTCGTCACCGGCGCCGGCCGGGGCATCGGTCGCGCGATCGCCGAGGCCTTCGCGGCGGAAGGCGCAAAGGTCGTTGTTTCGGCGCGCAAGGCGGCGCTCGGAGAACAAGTCGTTGCAAAGATAACCAAGCTCGGTGGTCAAGCCGCGCTCACGGTCGGTGATGTTTCGCGTCGAGCCGACATCGGCGCAATGGTTCGCGCCGCAGAACGCGCCTTTGGCGGGCTCGACATCGTCGTTCACTGCGCAGCGGATGCAGCCATGGCTCGGGTCGCCGACATGAGCGATGAGATATTCGACACCCAGGTGCATGCCAACATCCATTCGCTGTTTTGGCTCGCCAAGGACGCACTGCCGCTATTGGTGCGGGCAAAGCATAAAGGCCGTCTCATCTACATTTCGTCGGGGGCGGCAAATCGCAGTTTTACTCCCGGGCTTATCCCCTACATGGCCAGCAAGGCCTACATGAACGCCTTCGCACGCGGTCTGGCGAACGAAGTCGGGCGCGACAACGTGCTGGTCAATGTGGTGGAGCCAGGACTAATCGCTTCGGACCGCATGCGCGAGCACTTGGATGAGACCCGCGCGGCCAAGATCGCTGCGAATTTTCCGGTTGCACGCGTCGGACAGCCCTCGGAAATTGCCGCCGCCGTGCTGTATCTCTCTTCTCCGGAAGCGGGCTACATCACGGGGACCACTTTGCTGGTCGATGGAGGCGCCACCATGGCGCCCATCGTCGATTTCAAGGATGGCATATGAAGCTAACGCGAACTGTCCACGTTTGCATCGAAATCGCGGGTGATCCCGCCTACCACCATTGAGAACCTTCATGAACGAATCCGTCGAAAAGAAACTCGAAACCGTTTACTCCAACGTATCCGACACCTACAAAGGCTCCGGCGAAGACATCTACGCCTTATGCCGCGAGTTTCGTCACACGAAACCCGTTTATGAGGGCAACTTCATCGCCCGCTTTGGCGTGCCCACCAACGCGGGTATCAAAGCGGCATCACGGCCGACGGTGGCACTGTTTCGCTATCACGACATCATGAACGTGCTGAGGGATGCCGATAATTATACCAATGGCTTCATCGCCGAGGGCCTCGGTGCGGTATTCGACGGACTCATCATCCTGGCAATGGACGGAGAGATGCACAAGAACGTGCGCGCCCTGCTGCAGCCGGCGTTCATGCCGGCAACCGTCAACAAGTGGCGGCCAAAAATCGATCGCATCATGCGCGAGGAATTTCTTCAGCCCATGATCGCCGCACGGCAGGCCGACCTGATGCAATTCGCGCTTGATTTCCCGATCCGCGTCATTTACGGCGTCATGGGCTTCCCGGAGGATCCGGTAATGTATCGCCAGTACGCCGCCTGGGGTCTCGCGATTCTTGCAGCCAATCAGATCGACCCGGCCAAGCTCGCAGACGCACGCCGCGAAGCGGGACTTGCGCTGAAAGGGTTATACGATTCGATCAAGACCTTCGTCATCGAGCGGCGCGCCCAAGGCGCCGACGGCGACGATTTGGTCAGTCGCCTTATTCGCGCCGAATATGAGGGCCGCAAGCTCGACGATCACGAAGTGGTCACGTTCGTTCGCTCGCTGCTGCCAGCAGCCACGGAAACGACCACTCGCAGTTTCAGCTGCGTCATGACGCTGTTGTTGAGCGATGAAGCGCTGCTCGCCCGCGTGCGCGCCGACCGGACCCTCGTGCCCAAGCTCATCGATGAGACGGTGCGCTTCGAGCCGGTTTCCACCTTCAAGGTTCGTGAGGCGGCGCGAGACACTGAAATCGGCGGGGTAAAGATTCCGCAAGGCGCCTTCGTGCAATGTCTGGTTGCGTCCGCGAACCGCGACGAGTCGGTATTCGAAAACGCTGATACCTTCGATATCGACCGGCGTCAAAAGCCGTCGTTTGGCTTCGGCTTCGGTCCCCACATGTGTATCGGTCAGTTCGTCGCGAAAATCGAGCTGCAATGTGCACTCAACGCCGTTCTCGATCTATTTCCGAATGTGCGGCTGGATCCAGCCAAACCGAAGCCGAAGATCGAAGGCGCCATGTTGCGCGGCACGAAATCTTTGCCGGTGATATGGGACTAAAACCGGTGCGCCACTTCAAAACGATTCCCGAGCGGGGCGACTTTGCCTACCAATGTTTGGTCGCTCCGCAGAAAGTCAGCGGCAGAAAGCTCGCCGATCTTCGCGATCATTTCGGACTCAAGTTCACCAAGCACATGCCTTTCGGTTGCGTGCGCGACGCCGACGGGCACATCTATGCCATGGTTCGCGCGCTCAACGGGCCTGGCAGCACCCCCAACCCCACCAAATTCATTTACATGAGCACTCGCCGGGATGGCGCGCATCTGCGCATCGATAAGGAGCAAATTGCTCCGCGGGCGTTGACGCTCTTTCCGCAGCGCGGACTTGATCAGGAAACTGCATGGTGGTCGAGCCTGAAAGACGAGCCTGGGCAGCCCTGGCGCATCACCGCCTCCGGCGATCGGCTGACGTGGTGCGAAGAGGGACTGCTCGATTTCGCCGGCCCCGCGTTGGGCAATGGCACGCAATGGTATCTACCCGGTGTGGACTGGGGGACTTTCTATGTGTCGCAGCTCTATGACGTGTCCGGTTCCTGCGAAGGCCACCCGGTCAAAGGCATCATCGCACTGGACCAGGCGTGGATGGCGCCGGGCGGCGCCATCCACTTTCAAAAGGACCTGGTCGTCAACAACCAAATGCATGTGATCTGGTGGTCCTTCGCAACCATCTACCAGGACGGTACTTGGGATTCGGGATCCTTCATGGTCGGACACGAGAACTTGGGCTACGCGATTTTTCAGAACGAAAAAGGCGAAGTCCGCTGCACTACCGACATCGAGGGACAGGTAACTCACAAACCGGACAGTTGGTTCGTCGAGAGCGCACACATCGTTATCGACGGCAAGGAAGAGTGGGAATTTCTCCCTGACCCCAAGGGCGAGATGCTGGATTTCGTCGGCGGCTTTCCGGTCACCGCACAGCAGGAAGGACGCTGGCGCCGCCGCGGCGACACGCGAAAGCCTGATCGCTGGCTGGGTTGGGGCGAGACCGACCGGCGCAACGGCCGCGCGCGTAACGTTCGCGGCGCTTCGGTCTAAAAAAGCAGAACACGCATGGACGATTCGAGCATCGAGAAATTCATCCACGCCCAAGCCAACGCCTGGAACAGCGGAAATAAAGCCGCCTTCCTCGAGGCATATCGCTCGGTCGCACCAAACGGACTGGAGATTGAGTATGTGGGGCGGCCCGTCGCCGACGGCTGGCCCGTGCTCGAGGCCATGTGGGATCAGCAAAACTCCAAGGTACAGGTGGAAGCGATAGCCAGCATTGTGAATGCCGGCGAGGCCGCTTGTCACAATCGAAATTGGATCCGCGGCTCACAGAATTGGATCGACACGATCGAGTTATTCCGGTTCGATTCGGGCCGGCTGAAGGTGCGCTACTTTATCCAGCAAAGATCGCAGCCCGCGAATTCTTGAATTCCTACGCCTCGGCCCTTGAGGCCCATCGAGGAACTGGGCCGAGCGTCAGGAGCAGCGCCGGTCCTACGATAAAGCAAGCGACCGCCACCTCGAGCATCGACTCGTACGAGCCGCGGTGCCGGTAGAGCACGCCGAACAACGCGGGTGCGAGTGCCGAGCAGAAGGTCACGATGCCCAGTAATAAGCCATACAGCCTTGAGAAGTCTCGCATGCCGAAATAGCGCGCGAGCAAATAAGCCGAAATATCAAACTCCGCGCCGGTGCCGATACCGATCAACACACACGCAGTAACGAGCGCGGGAACATTGCTGTTTACAGTGATCAGCATTAAACAACCGACAGCCGGCAAGGCCAGCGCAGCCGCCGATATTCCTGCGGGCCACAGCCTGTCCAATAAGTAGCCGACGACGACCCGACCGGCAACCAGCGACACGCCGAAGCTGCTGAAAATGCCGCTGGCTGTGGCGGCATCAAACCCTTTATCGCGCAGCAAAGGAATAACGCTGGTCAGCAGTCCTAGGACGGCGCTTACCGCCAGCGTCAAGGCGACGGTCAGAGTCCAAAACCTTCTGCCGCGTATCGCGTGCGACCAGCTCTCACCCGAGAGAACCACCACCGCGATACGGGCAGCGGCGAGACGGGCGGGACTGTGCATCCACATCAAGGTGAGCGGCAACGTGAGCAGCAGCGTGGGCGCCGCCATAGCGATGAAGCCGGCGCGCCAATCCCAACGCGCAATCGCCCAGGTGAGCAGCGGCGGCAGCACCGACGCGGCGAGCCCCGTGCCGGACAATACAATCGCCAATGCCAGTCCGCGATTGCGCTCGAACCACTCGTTGACCAGGTGCGACCACGTCACCTGCAATGTGCCGATCCCTGCGAATGCCAACAAGAAAAAGCCGACATACAGCTGCCAGAGCGTGCCGCGAAATAGTGTCAAAGCAAAATATCCCGCCGCCAACGCCAGCAGCGACACCGTCGTCACCACTCGCATCCCATAACGTTGGTTGAGCACGCCAGCGAGGTGACAGGCGATGCTGGCGCCCAAGAACAAGCAGGTAATGGACAACTGCAGATCCGGGCGCGCAAGCCCGAAGGCTTTCTGCAGTGGGATGACCAGGACGCCGAAGCCGTACAGCACCGTTGCTGTCACACAAGTTGCTACACCAAGCCCCGCAAGAATCAAGATGTGCCAGCCGCGTCTGAACTCGGCGAGGTCGACCCGGGCGGTGGTCTCGCCGACCGAGGAAGTCGTGCTGGTGATGGTATTCAAACGCTGATGATCGCCGAGTGGCGATGCCTCGGTCTATGGAGTATTCAGATCATAATGCACAAAAACACGAAAAGTGTCACGGAATACTTGCGCCGACGGTTCGGTTCTCGTCACAATCGATTACATGACAGCACCAGAACCAGGCTCAGAACACCCACCCCATCTCGACCGTTTCCTGGGTCAGGTCGCGATCGTCACAGGCGGTGCTTCAGGGATCGGCGAGGCAACCTGTCGCCGCTTGATCGCCGAGGGTGCGACTGCGGTGATTGCCGACGTCAATGGCGAACGCGCGAACGCCTTGGCCGCCGAACTTGGCCAGCGAGCGGTCGGCTATCAATTCGACGCCGCAGATGTTGGATCCGTCGAGAAGCTCATCGCCAGCACGGTACAGCGCTTCGGGCGTCTGGATGTGTTGCACAATAACGCCGCTATTTCATCGCCGGAAGTGCATGGGCGGGATCGAAATCCCATCGACATCACCTTTGCCACCTGGGATGAGGTCATGGCGGTAAACGTGCGCGGCTATTTGGCGGGATGCAAGTACGCGTTGCCCATCATGCTGTCGCAAGGCGCCGGTGCCATCGTCAACACAGCATCGACCGGCGGCTTTGCCGGCGACATCACGCGCATGGCGTACTCGGTTTCCAAGGCGGCAATCATTGGCCTGACCCGCCAAATCGCAACCCATTATGGCCGGCGCGGCATCCGTTGCAATGCCGTCGCGCCGGGACTGGTGCTGACGCCGGGCACGCGTGGCGCGGCGCCGCAAGTCATCGAGGTCATGAAGCGGCACCTGCTGGTGCCTGAGATCGGCAAGCCCGAAGATATCGCCGCGCTGGTGTGCTTCCTCGCCTCGAGAGAATCTCGCTATATCAACGGCCAGACCTACATCGCGGACGGCGGCATGCTCGCGCACAATCCAACCATGGCCGATCTCGTCGACTTCGCATCGCGCCGCCCGTAGGTTACTTCGGCGCGGAATCCTTTTGCAATTGAGCGAATTGCGGCATGGTCGGAATGTGCGCAAAGAATCCGCCGTCGATCGACCAGAGCTGCCCGGTAATCCACGCCGAGCGATCCGAAGCAAGAAAAGCGACCACCTCGGCGATGTCTTGCGGTTGACCCAACCGACCGGCCAATTTGTGCGCGCGCAGGATCTCACGCATTGCGTCAGGCAATACGCGTTGCATGGCGGGCGTCACGACAGAACCCACGATCAAGCCATTGCAGCGGATGCCCTGAGATCCGTGCTGTGCGGCCACATAGTAAGTGAGCGTGTTGATCGCGCCCTTGGAGACCGCGTAGGCCGTTGCGTACTGATCCCCCGCAACGGACGTGCCGGAACTGATATTGATGATCGATCCACCTCCGCCCGCGATCATCACGGGCAGGGCATATTTGCACATGAGCATGGTGCCGCGCGCATTGACCGCCATGACGCGGTCCCAGAGCTCCGTTGACATCTCCAAGACGCCGCGGTCGTCCTTCAGTCCCTTGAGCGCGGCATTGTTGTCCAGTATGTCGAGCCGCCCAAAGTTTCGGGCGATCGAGTCGATGGCGGCGCGAATACTCGCTTCCTGCTCGATATCCAATTCCTGGGCGACGACATCGAGTCCTTCGCCCTGAAAGGAACGCGCTACATCCTGTACATTGGATTGGGGCAAATCGCCGATCACCACCCGAACCCCGTCCGCGGCCAAGCGCCGAGCGGTCGCCGAACCGATGGCGCCGGCGCCGCCGCTGATAAACGCGACTTTGCCTTTGAGCGCGTCCTTGGTCTCTCCCATTTATTTCTCCGTGCGCAGTGCTTTTGAGGTCGTGCCCCGGCTAGCCGAGCGCGGTCTCAATTTCGGATACGAGGCCGGCATCCTGGGGGGCAACGTCCGGTGCGAAACGCGACCTGACCTGACCGTCTCGCCCGATCAGGAACTTCTCGAAATTCCAGAGCACATCGCTGGGCTCCTTCGGCAGCAAGCCGTGTTTGGCGAGCGTTTCCTGCAGTGCACCGCTGGGATTGGCACGCGCCTCCGGCTGTGCTGCGATGAGCTGCTCATAGAGCGCGTGTCGCGGCGGGCTGTTGACGTTGACCTTGCTGAACAGCGGAAATGTCACTCCGAACGTGGTGTCGCAGAACGTGGCGATTTCGCCTTCCGTACCCGGCTCCTGGGCTGCAAAGTCATTGCAGGGAAATCCCAGCACTGAGAGTCCGCGTTGTGAATAGTTGGCGTGTAGCGCTTGCAGTCCCGCGTACTGAGGAGTCAGTCCACACTTGGACGCCACGTTGACAATCAGCATAACCCGGCCGCGGTACTCGGCCAGCGTGCTGCCGGTGCCGTCGATCCGGCGCACCGGAATGTCGTAAATCGTCTGGCTCATATGCGCCGCGCGCTTGTCATGCGATCAGTGCGGTATCTTTCGGCCGACGACATTGCGCAGGGTTCCGATGCCTTCGATGGTCGCCTCGATCACATCGCCGCTCACCAAGAATCGGCCGGTGGCGTGGCCCGTGCCGGCGGGTGTGCCGGTGAACAAAACATCGCCGCACTCGAAGCTCGAACGCTCTTCCACGAAGCGCACCAGCTCTCCCACATCCCAGGTCATTTCTTCGGTCGATCCGTCCTGCCGAGTTTCGCCATTGACCTTCAAGGTCATGCGCAGTTTTGGGCTCCCGGCAGGAAATTCATCGCAAGTCACGATCCAGGGGCCCAAGCCCGTGGTCTTGTCTTGGCTCTTGGCCGCAAACAGATCCATGCCGACACCCGGGGGGCCGCTGCGCTGCAGATCGCGCGCACTCACGTCGTTTCCGACCGTGTAGCCTAAGACACTGCGCAACGGCTCCTTCCTATCCACCGCCGAGGCGCCGATGACGGCGACCAGCTCGACCTCATAGTCCAGCTCGCTGGTGAGCGGCGGGTATCGGAGTTCGTCGCTAGCGCCGATCAGTGCCCCATAAGCCTTCAGAAAAGCGATGGGCTGATAATGCGATTTCAACCCGAAATCTCCGGCCAAATGTTTAGCGTAATTCGCGCCCGCGACCACCACGCGCTTCGATTTTTCAATTGGCGGCAGCAGCCTGACCGCTGACAGGGGCCTCGCAGTCGGCTTGAGCTCCAATGCGCTCGAGCCCTCTCCGGCCGTAATCCGGGGCGCCCAGAGATCAAACGGCCCGTCGATCGGGCGCACAGTACCCGACGCGGCATCAACGATGCCCCAAAACACCGCCTCGCCCTCTTGGCAGCGAGCGAGCTTCAAGCAATCGCCGCCTTCGGAATGACGTTCGGAACACCGAGCTTGGCCGGATCTAGATGCAACAATCCGCAGGCGTTCTTCCAGCGAATCTTTTGCAGGTCCTCATCCGACAGCTTCAATCCATCGGTCAGATCGTGCCGGACTGCGTCGCTGCCGCCGAAGTTGCTGCCATACACCATGTGATCAGCGCCAATGATATCGACCAACGCCTGACGCATTCTCGGCTCGTGCAATTCGACATCGAACCAGAAGTTGCCGAGGTATTCGAGCAGCGGCTTCTTGTTGTGCACCACGTCAAGGTTTTTGTTGGTTTGCGCAAGGCGTCCCAACTGGTACGGCACGTAGCCGCCGCCATGCGTGATGTAGACTTTCAGCGTGGGAAACCGGTCGAGCACGCCGCCGCAGACAAGATTCCAGAAACAACGCGTTTCGTCGTACTGCATCCCGACGATGGCCGTAGTCTCGTAACGATCGTCGTTGGCCTTCTTACCCCAAGTCACCGATTGGTTATAGCCGTGAATGAACATCGGCAGGTTGAGATCGCACAACGCTTCCCATACCGGATACATCTCAGGCGAATCGAATTCGTAACCGCCAAAATTTGCGCCGCCAGCCACCAACCCTTTCGCACCCAGCTGTCCGCAGGCGCGACGCAGCTCCTTGGCAGCCTCGACGGGCACGTTCATCGGCGCGTGCGCCCAGAACATCAGCCGGTCGGGTGCCCCGGCACAGTATTCGGCCAGCACGTCGTTCACTTTGCGAGCGTACGGCACGGCGTATTCGGGTTCGGTCCAGTACATGTAGCAATGCGAGGGCACCGACACGACCTGCGCGTTCTGGCCCGCCGCGTCCATTCCGGCCAAGCGAACCTTAGGATCGGCCCATCTCGCCAGATACTCTTCAAGTTTGAGACCCTTGCCGGACCTCACAGCTGCTTTTCGTTCAGGGGAGCCCAAGCCCAATATCCAGTGGCCGACCCGTAAGCGAATGTCGCCGTCGCTTCCCTGTTCGAAAAAAGGTCCCCAGTGGGGATGTTGATTGTAGTAGCCCGGATGAGGGGCGTGGGCATGAAGATCGATCAGCATAGTATTTGAAACCTCGAATGTTCGGCTCGCCGCTTGAGCCGCCGGCGTTTCCCCTAAAAGTCCACTGGATCATCGCAAAATGAAGCACTATTTTCAATTCTGTTCAATATATGCCCCAAAAGGGGTCTCGATCTCAGTATTCCTTGACCGGCACGCCCGCCGGGCGCGAGTTATAGCCCGGCAAATGCAACCCGCCGTCAACGTGGATCTGCTCACCGGTCATGTATCGCGACATCTCGCTCGCGAGGAATACCACCACCGGGCCGATGTCATCTTCCGGCTCGCCGCATCGGCCTAAGGGACGCATGGCCGCCGCCCTCTCGGCAAAACCGGGATTTTCAGCACATAGCTTATGGAAAGTCGCTCCCATCGCCGTCGGAGCGATCGCGTTGACCCGAATATTGAAACGTCCCCACTCCGCCGCCGCGCTACGAGTCATGCCTAAAATCGCAGCTTTCGCCGTGTTGTAGTCCGCGTGCAGCCACGCCCCGATATCCACGTCGATGGAGTAGAAATTGACGATCGCGCCCCCTCCCCGCTTGATCATGTGGGGTTGCGCGGCTTTCATCGCCCACCAAGTCGCCCAGATCACCGATTTGAGCGTGCTTTCCAGCATCGCATCGGTTTTTTCTTCCAGAGGCACGTTGGGTGTGGGCACAAATGCGTTGTTGACGAGAATATCCAGGCCGCCAAAGCGCTCCACGGCGCCGTGGATGGCCGATTCAAGGCTGGCCTTATCCGTCACATCGGTCTTCACGAACAGCGACTCTGCACCGAGCTCCTTGCATTCTGCGGCCACTGCGGTGCCTGTTTTTGGGTCAAGTTCTGCAATGACTACGGTCGCGCCCTCGCGCGCGAAGCGACGTGCCACCCCGCGCCCGATGCCGCCGCCGGCGCCGGTGATCAGGCCGACTTTGTTTCGCAAAAGTCCCATGGTGCTCCCCGATTGGCCTTTACTTGAACAGTTGTCGCTGTATTGTAAACTTTCCTGCGCCTCTAACTAGTGGGCACCGCCTATGCTTTCATTCCGCCGCCGGGTCGGCATCGCATCCACGGGCGACCGCGAACGCGGCGAAGTACGCGCTTCCCTCGAGGATGATTTTCATCACTTCCGCGTTCGGCTCGTGCACGCAGCGCGGCGGATTCAAGCGATCGAGGGTTTTGCAGTCCGCCATCCCTACACCACCTGCCCGCTCGCCGCCGGCCAGCTGTCGCGCTTACACAATGCCGAGCTCACCGGTCTGGCTCATTCCGTCATGCGCATGACCGATGCTTCGCAACAGTGCACGCACCTGATGGAACTTTCAGGGTTGGCAATCGCGGCGGCCGCCCGCTCGATCGCTCAACGTTGGTTCGACATCGAAGTACCGCGGCGTATCGAGGGACGCACCGTGGCCACTCTCGACAGGGATGGCAGGCGCTTTCTTTCGTGGGAGCTGCGCGATACCACCATCATCGGCCCGGGCCTATACAACGGCGTCTCACTCCGAGAGGGCATGGCAGCCTGGGCGCTGTCGAACCTCGACCCGGATGAAGCGGAAGCAGCCCTGATATTGCGCCGCTGTGCGCTCATCTCCCTCGGCCGGGCCAAAAATCTCGATGTCCAACTGCACGCCGAACCCACCGGCCGATGTTTCGTACAACAACCTGAACGGGCGACGCAGGGACGTCGCATCGTAGGCTCGATCGTTGATTTCACCACAGCCGCCGATGAACTATGCGCCGCTGACCGTCCGTGGCTATCCTTTCGCGAAGAGGCTCAAGATACTTGAGTCTACAAAAATATCGCGAAATTTGGCGTGCCGATGACCGCCTGGTCGACGATGATTTCGCGCCTCGCCAGTTTGAAGGACTCGCCATCCTGTCGCAGCACGTCGCGGCGCTCGGCACTGATCAGATCGTACTCAGGCGAATTGAAGCGGCTGCGCGTGATGAGCAGATAGCTCGTGACTGAAAACTCATCCGGCTTCGCAGTTTTGGCGACCATCACGTTGGTGATCAGGCGCCGCGTGCGCGAGGGAGGATCTTCGGCCCACGCGCTTTTGGTGCCCGTTAAGCGCATGATGCGGCCCATCACCGAGCGCCAGTCGTCGTGGAAGTGCTGGACCGTGCGCACGAAACTCGAGTTCAGCTGATCCATCGGCCGCGTTTCCCGCAGCGGCGCAGTGTAAATGAGATCCGGCGCCAACCGAGCGCCCCACTCTTGCAGCCGGATCTGATCAAGCAGTGCAGCTTCCTCGTACAGGAATTCCACGATGCGGTTGTAGAGCGCGGATCCGAGCGGCACCCGTTCGCCCTTCAGTTCCGGCGTCGCTACCTTTTCGGGACTGACCGGCGTCATTGCTTTGGCTTCCATCAGAACTTCCCCCCACCGAATCTTTGTACTTCAGCCTTCGGCGGTCATGAGCTCACGCCAGTAAAGCCACCAGTGCCACTGAGTATCATCCTTGGTAAAACCTTCATTCACGATTCCGGGGCCGGGCCAACCCTTGGGTGCTTGAGTTTCGAAAACCGCCTGATACTTCATGGTCATTCTACGGCCCATCGCGCCTTTGGCCGAGAGCGTCATGTGCGGCCAGGTATCCGAATCGTCCTGCTCGATCATGCCCGAGGTGCCAAAAAGTTGGATCGTCTGCTTGAGCATCTTCTCCCGCAGTTCCGGCGGCGCATCCTTCTCCGCGAAAATCCAGTTCACGAACTCCAGTTTGTCCGGACCTCGAGGAATATAGGCATGCAGGGTCATGGATCCGACGATTGTACCGTCGCTCTGCGGAATGTAGACGAAACCGAACAGCACGTTCGGGAACATGCCGCCCACTTGAGGAGGCATCCACGCCATCACCTTGAGCTGATCGGGGGTCAGGTTCTTGGCCAGTTGCCCCACCATCTCCTTGGTCATCCCCGCCGGCGGCAAGGCGTGCAATTTCTGATCGACGCTGAGTTGGTCAGGGTCCATGCCGGCCAGCCGCCGAATCTTGCGTCCGAGGTCGATGCAGCGCAGTGCATGACCGTGGGGCGAGCTGACTTCGACACCGTACATTTCCGGACTGAGATCCGCCCCGCCTTCGCCCTCGGCTTTCTTGGCATACCCGCCTACTTCACCTAACCAGCGATGCAGGGTCAGGGTGTGAAATCCGTCAGCGGCAGACTGTTCTCCGGCCGTTTTCCAATTGGCTCTGACGATGAATCGTTGCGGCGGTCCCAAGACTTCCATTCCGCGGTCCGTCCGGCAGAACAGCATGTCGTAGTACCACTTGGCATCTCCCAGGAACTCCTCAAACGAGGGGCCATTGATATTCCAGGTCGCGAAAATCAGACCGCCGTACAGGGTTACACGGGCCTTCTTAAGCCCCAGCTCCTCCTTCGACATGATCTTGCCGTGCATGCATTCGTGCGCGACAGGGGATCCGATGAAATCGCCGTTGGGGCGAAACGCCCAGCCGTGATAGGGACATTTGTGAATCTGCGTGCGCCCGCAATCGAGGGTGCTAACTCGCATGCCGCGATGCGAACAGACATTGAGCAGCACGTTGACCGCGCCCTCAGCGTCCCTGGAGACGATCACTGAATCGGAGCCCATATCGCGAACGACGAAATCGCCCGACTGCGGAATCTCCGACTCATGGCCCAGCAGCAGCCAAACCTTGCCGAAGATACGCTCCATTTCCAGCTCATAGACCTCCGGATCGGAGAGCGCCCGCATCTGCACTTCGCGGGTGTTTGGGGAGATGAGATCCGCAACCTTGGTGTTGTCCGATAGCACCGGACTTCTTTGCGTCAACATCGGTTGTGCTCCTAGGGATAGCCAGCCAGACTAACCCCAATGTTAGACAGTTCTGCGATAGATGTACAAATTCATTTGCCATCGCCACAGCGCGTTGGTCCCGCTCGCCCAGGCAGCAACTGTTAAACTCCTGAAATATGCGACGGCGGCGAAAAACCACCCTGCGAATACCAGCCTTTTGGGGTCGATAGAGCATGCCCCGCAAACTTCCGGCCCTGGCGCCCGAAACGTCCCCGTTTTGGCAAGGCGGAGCCCGCGGAGTCCTGCAAATATACTTCTGCAGCGCTTGCGGGCGTTTCTTCCACCCGCCCAACCCCATGTGTCCGAATTGCGGCAGTTTTGATGTGGCGCCCCGGGCGGTCTCCGGACGCGGCCGAGTGGTGACGTTTACCGTCAACCGTCAGGCGTGGACCCCGGAACTGACGCAGCCCTATGTGGTAGCGATCGTCGAATTGGAGGAACAGGCCGATCTGCGCCTGCTCTCCAACATCGTTGGTTGTGATCCCGGCGAGGTGGCGATCGACATGCCGGTGTCAGTGACGTTCTCTCAAATCGAAGATATCTGGATCCCGATGTTCGAGCGGTCGGCGCGTGTTTGATCGGCTCTTCGAAAAGGATGTCGCGGTCACGGGTGTCGGCCAATCGGAAGTTGGTCGTCCCTCGTTGAAATCAGCCATGCGGCTGAGCCTCGATGCAAGTGTCGAGGCGATCGCCGATGCCGGCTTGAGGCGCGAGGACATCGACGGTATCGCCTGCTGGCCTGGAGACAATAACAACGGCAACAGCTTTTCGCCTGTGGGCCCCAATGCTCTCCTGACCGCACTCGGGCTTAAGGTCAACTGGTACGGGGGCGGTTATGAGGGCCCGGGTCCCCTGGCTGGGGTGATCAATGGCGCGATGGCGATCGCCGCCGGATTGTGTCGCCACGTCCTTGTTTTTCGCACCATCACAGAGTCGAGTGCGCGTGCGCGCGATAAAGGTGTCAGCGCCCTCACGGCCAAAACGGTGGGACGCGATAGCAGCTACTTTTGGCAGTGGTACACCCCTTACAACGTGATTTCCGCGGTCAGCTTCATGGCGATGTATGCGCAGCGCCACTTCCATGACTACGGGACTCGTCCAGAGCAGCTTGCACAGATCGCACTCACCTGCCGCCGAAACGCGGAGCTCAATCCCAAGGCGCTGTACCGATCGCCCATGACGATGGACGACTACTTCGCTTCGAAAATGATCTCCACGCCATTGCGCCTCTTCGACTGCGATGTGCACTGTGATGCGTCGACTGCACTGATACTTTCCCGCGTGGACGCCGCGCGCGATTGTCGTCAAGCGCCTATCCGCCTTGAGGCGGTGGGCGCGGCATTGCATCAACCTTGGTCCTGGGACCAAATCTCCCTCACGGAGAATGCGGCTTTCGATGTTGGACGCATGATGTGGTCACGCACCGATTTGAAACCGAAAGATGTAGGGAGCGCCCAACTCTATGACGGCTTCTCGATACTTACGATGTTCTGGTTGGAAGGACTGGGCCTGTGCCCACGTGGGGAAAGCGGACCCTTTGTCGAGGGCGGCACTCGCATCGCGCGTGACGGGCTCTTACCGCTAAATACAAACGGCGGCCAACTATCCGGCGGGCGTACTCACGGTCTCGGTTATGTGCACGAGGCCTGTCTACAGCTTTGGGGACGAGCAGGAGAGCGTCAGATCGCGCCTCATTCGATCTCAGTAGCGGCGGCTGGCGGCGGTCCATTGGGCGGGAGTCTCTTGCTCGTGCGCAATTGAGGCGCCCGCGCGAGGCGGCGTCATCGCTACGATTCACAGGCTCTCAGTTGCCACCCTGCGACTTTTCCCGCGCAATTCCAAGCTCCTGCAGCTCGCGTTTCAAAGTTGGGTAGTAGGCGATCTGCCCCTGCAGGCCGCCGGAGATGTCAATCGAGGCAGCGGTGATGAAGTTGGCTAACTCGCTACATAGAAACAGCACCATTCCCACGACATCCTCCGGCTTGCCGAATCGTCCAAGCGGCACCACCTTAGTTGCCATGCGCAGGAATTCCTCGCGTGAAATCGTCGGACTCATTTCCCGATAATGCCGATCCCATTGTCCGGTATCGATCCAACCCATATTGAGCGAGTTGACGAGAATATTGTCCTTCGCGAGCGCCATGCCGAGCGAGCGTGACATCGCAATTCCAGCAGCGCGATTGCTCACCGATGGAATGCCGTCCGGCGTCGGGATGACGCCGGCAAGCGCGTTGATATTGATGATTCGGCCCCAGCGCTGCCGTCGCATGTACGGAACGGCGGCTTGCGCACATCGAAAGTGGGCCACCTGCAATCCATTGGCATGCTCGAGAATCTCTTCAGGCTGCAGGGTATCGATGTTGCCGCCTCTCCCCTGGCCGGCATTGTTCACCAGGACATCGACGCCACCCCAATCCTCGGCGATTTTATCGATCCACGCGCGCACCTCACCTGTGTCGCGTACATCGACGGTAGAACTGATCACGGATTTGGCACCGAGCAGCTCAGCTTCCCTGCCAATTGCGCCAATCGCTTCTGGGTTGCGCGCGCAAATGGCAAGCCGCACACCCTCGCGCGCGAAGGCCTTGGCGATTGCGGCGCCAATGCCGCGCGATGCTCCGGTGACAATGACACGTTTGGCGCTGAGATCGATGTGCATCTAGTACGCGTCCGTGGCTGCGAACATGGCCAAGCGTGCGATGTTTGCGCGCGCCGGCTGCTCAATCATGAAGAGCACGGCGGCGGCCACGTCCTCAGGTTCCAGGGGTGTTCCGGGCGGCAATGAAGAGCCCGCTCCGGAAGCCGGCGTATGATCGAAAATTTCCGTGCGGGTCGTTCCCGGCGCAACAGTGCCGACCTTCACGCCAGCCCCTGCGAGCTCGATTCGAAGCGAGGAGGTAAATGCTTCCAGTGCGTGCTTCAGCGCACCGTAAACCCCCATGCGCCTCGATATCAAGTAGGCGCCAATACTCGACACATTGACGATCGTTCCGGACCCCTGCGACTTGAATGCACGAGCGAATACATAGGATGCCCGCACAACCGCATCGAAATTGACGCGGGTCATCTGCGCCAACGCCTCAAGATCGACCGTGTCAATGCTGCCGGCAGCAATGATTCCAGCGTTATTTACCAAAATATCTGCGCGGCCGAACTTCTCTTGCGCCAGTTCCAGCAATTTGGCCGGAGTGTCGGCGGCGGAAATGTCGGCATCCAGAATGGCGGATCGGCGCGGCAGGCTGGCGGCGAGTTCCTCCAGCCGCCCGCGACGGCGGGCGGTCATTACGATGCTTGCCCCAGCGCCGCTCAGGGTTCGGACGATTGCCGCGCCGATGCCCGACGATGCGCCCGTAACTACAGCGACCTGGCCCGCTATTTCTGACATGCGCGATTTGCCCTTTTTGATCCGGCTTTCCGGATTTGCCGCACCATATCCCAAAATCACGTTAAACTGAACACGAATCGAGAAAATGTTAGCTATAACAAACTAATCTCGCGCAGTTGGTTGCTGGACATGGACCATAAAGTGCTGCAGGATTTCAGCGGGAGACGTGGCCGACCGAGCGCATGGAAGTAGAGATTCGATGAAAGCACCTGTTACGAAAAAGCGAGCCAAATCCAAGCCCACAGGGGAGACGTCGAAGCCGACGACAGTCGCTCGTGAGTCGCGTCAGCGAGCCACAGCACCGGCGCCGACCTCCCATCCGTCGCGCCGCCGCCGACGAAGCCGCCGTTCCGAAGCCACGATCGCCGCAATACTCACCGCCGCAGAGAATGTAGTCCTTCGGTCGGGGGTGCATCGCGTGGCCATCCTCGCAGTATGCAAGGCAGCCGGCATCTCCCGCGGCACATTTTATCGCTACTTTTCCGCTCAAGATGAGCTGCTTGATGCGCTTGTCCGTCACAAGCGTGAGGGCTTCCATCGCGGGCTAGTCCAAGCGACGCTTGCCTTTGCCGACCCAGACGAGCGTTTCGATGCCTTTATCGAGCATCTGGAGAACTACCTGGAACACACGCAGGCACGACAACTGCTCGTCGTATCGCCGGACTTTGCACTCGGTTTTTTTCACCGCTTCTTTCACGACGCCGTGGTCAGGTTCCAAGACGTGCTGCAAACGGTATTTGACGCCTGGGATGAGCGACTCGATGCCAAGCTCGACCGGGAACTCATTTGTGAGTTGCTAATTCGCTATGTGCTGAGCGAACACCTGGCACCGAGCGGCAAGACCGGCCGCGCCCTGCCCGCTCGGATCCGGCGCTTGATCGCCACCTTGACCGGCAGCGCCAGAATGCCGGCACTGCGAACCTAAAGCTCGCGCACCTCAAGCATCCGGCGCCCTGAGGCGCCGTGAGTCCTTCACTTTTACCGGCCGAACTCATAACGCACTTCCACGCCGTAGAAGGGCGGCGGCGCATACACGGCTGACCTGATACCGAACGTGTTGAGCTGATTATCCGTACCCGTGATGTACCTTCTGTCCAGGACGTTATAAGCGAACAGACCAGCGCTGAGCGGGCTTGACATGATGTGTTGCCATTGCAGTCGCAAATCGACCCGCGTGTAGCCCGGAGCGTTCGCCCCAGGCACGTCCAAGTCCACACTCGGATTGCCATTCGGTACATTGAATGCGTCGGTGGCAAAGCGGCTCTGCGCATATACCGTGCCCTGGGCGGTTACGGTTCCCAGACTCTGGGGGAAAGGCAGCGTCACGATCGGAGTTAGCGAAAACTGGCTCGTGGGCGTATTGGGGAACTTACTCTGCGACACATCGCCGACACCCGCCCCTCCGTTGAAACTCGTGTATTTCGCATACAGGTAGGTGTACGCCGCGCTCACTTGAAAGTACTGGCTTGGCTCGATCGCCACTTGAAATTCCGCGCCGGTGATGTAGCCCGCGGCGGCGTTCTGAATAATCGTCGCCACCGCTCCGCCCGTCAGAGTGACGTTTTCGTCGCGTTGGATATTCGTGTAGTGATCGTAGAACGCATCGGCGTTATAGCGAATCTTCCAACCGTTGCCGAAATCGTTGTGGCCCTTGGTTCCCAATTCGTAGTCGATGACGAATTCAGGTTGATAGGCTTGCAAACTCGGCGGCGCGGTTCCGTTGAAGCCGCCCTCCTTATAGCCCTTGGACACGTGGCCATAAAGATTGAGGTCCGGATCGACCGCATAGTCCGCTGCAGCATTCCAGGTCACGGCATTGAAAGTGTGCTCCTGCCCGGGCGTGAAGGCGAAAGGCAGGTCGCCGATGGCTGGCAGCGGCGGGAAATTAATGAACGCACTGCCCGTCGGCACGGCGGAAATGTCGTCCGTGGAATAGCGCACGCCGCCGGTCAATGTCAGCTGCGGCAGGATCTTATAGTCGAACTGCGCATAGGGCGCGCGGCTCTTGCTGGTGCTGCCCTCTCCAATGACCTCGGCCGTCACCCCGCCCGGTATCGGCACGGAGGCAAACAGGATCGGGGAAACTTCGACGAAACCGATTTGGAACGGCGAGGACACATGCTCGAAATAATAGCCGACCGTACCCGTCAGCGGGCCCGCGGTCACGCGCGCCTGCAACTCCTCCGTCCACTGCTCGTTGGTCGCTGTAGGATTGAGCACGCCGAGCAGCGGCAGATTGGTCGCATCCAAATCCCAGGCGCGGTCGGTTGTAGTGTGTAAATAACTAACGATATTCTTCAACGCGAAGGTATCGTTGATTTTCACATTCGCCGTGTCGATTGCACCGTAAGTCTTCGAGAGGGCAGTCGCATAGGGGAACTCGCCAAGGACTTCGCGGATGCCCAAGGCCTGCTGCATCGCGAGTTGCGGCGCTAGAAGAGGCTCAAGAGGTCCGGGCGCGATCGTCGTGAGCACCGCGCTGTTGCCATTTTCCTGCTGCTGCGACCATTGAAGGAGGAGCGTATTGTCAAAGCTATCGTTCGGTTTGAATTTCAAGATGCCGCGAATGTTTTGTTCGTTTTGGTTATCGAGCTTGATGCCGTTGCCGACATCGGTGGTGTAGCCGGCTCGGTTGAGGCTTTGTCCCGACAAGCGGAAGGTCAGTTCATCGCCAACAATGGGACCGCCCACGCCAAATTCCACATCGGCGCGACCAAAGTTGCCGGCGCGAACGTCCGCGTAGCCATTGAAGGTATCTGTCGGCATCTGCGGCGAGAACAGCACTGCGCCACCGGAAGTGTTTCTGCCGAACAGGGTGCCTTGCGGTCCTTTCAAGACCTGCACGTCCGCGACATCGAAGATCGCCTGGCTGAAATTGGCCACTTCGTCGAAATAAGGAATCACGCCGGGACCAGAGCCGAATGTCGAGCCCTGCCCACGGATCGAATACGTTACAGCGCCGGTATTCGCCGCCGTGTTCATGATGCTCAAGCCGGGCGCCACGCGCGCAAGATCGTTAGCGGTGTTCACACCCTGGTAGTTGAGCTGCGTGCTGTTCAGGCTGACGATGGATATGGGCACATCTTGCACGTTTTCCGAAACTCGGCGAGCCGTAACCACGACTTCGTCCAACCCTCCGGCCGACGGAGTCTGACTGGTATCTGCCAGCTGCGCGAATGCCCATGCCGGTGTGACAAGACAGATGACGGCCAAGGGCCGGGCAAAATGCGTCCGGTTCCTAAAACTCCGGGCGACCAGACATTTCGGTTGCTGCATGCGACCTCTCTCCCCTTTTCCGGTAGTCACAGCTGATTTCGTCGTACGCATCGAGTGCGCTTGTTGTGGGCCAATGTTATACACATTCCCTTAAACTGTGCAATAGTGATTTGAGGAACACTCATGCTGACTTTGTTCCATGCCCCACGCTCACCCTCTTCCCGAATCGTTTGGCTGCTGGAGGAGCTACAGGCGGAATATCGCCTGGAAACCGTGAACTTCCCTGGGCGTGATGGATCAAAAGCCGATCCTAGAAATCCGCATCCGCACGGCTACACACCGGCACTTGTGCATGACGGCGCGCTGATCACAGAGACCGGAGCGATTACGCTTTATTTGACCGATTTGTATCCCAATTCCACCATTGGAGTGCCGCTTCATGACCCTTTACGGGCACGTTATGTGACCTGGCTTTTCTATCAAGTCGGTCTGACCGAACCACTTTTCTATATGAAAGGGACACAGGTTTTACAGACCGATGAAGCGATGTCGCGCCTCTACTTGGCAATGATGCGAAACATCGAAAAGACGCTAGGCGGCGGTTCCTTCGTGCTTGGCGAGCGCTTCACCGCCGTCGATATTTTGTATATGAGCTTGTTCGAGCATTCACGAGCGATTCTCGGCCGATGCGACTGGATAGAGGCTTATTGCAGACGCGGGCTTGCGAGGCCCGCTCGACAACGGGCACTCTCCAAGGACGGATGAGTCTATTCCCGCAGCAGCGTTACGTGACCACCACTCGTGCGGACGCGACATTCAGCAATCGCCGGTGCTGCGCGTTGACATCGCCGTCACGATGCGAGGTGACCCGCGCGGTGGCAAAGTAAACACCAGGCTTGCTGTATTGATGGGTCTTTGACAGTTTTAGAGTTTTTGCCCCACCAGTAATCCCGGATTCCGCTGCATATGCACCGCTACCGTCCAAACTCCATTCGACGGCGATAAAGCTTCCACCGGCAGGAGGCGCCGCCGCTTCCAGATCCAGCGTGATCGGATCGTTGACTTTGACCTCCACGCGTTGCGATCCGTTGATTGTTACCGACACGACGGGCTGTATGCCGCCGCGCTCGCCGGCGGTCGGCGGTAAGCTGACTCCGCCATCAGCGAATTTATAATTCGTGCCCGCAGGGACGATTCCTTTCTCGGCCCAGTCGCACAGATCCAGCAGACTCTGTTCAATTATAGGCATGTAATCGATGAGCCATGTCGTCGTCGCTCGCTTAGCCGAGGACGGCAGAAATGACGGACTGATGTGTTCGGCGTTTTCGGTCCATCTCAGGCAAAAGCGCTCTTTCGCTCGTTGCGGGCCTTGAGCGCGAATGGTCGCTTCCTCGTAGATCACGCCTTGCGGGGGCCACAATGACGAGTCGTGAGTGTGATGCACCCACAACAGCTTGCCCTCAAACTGACCGCAATACGGGACTCCCATCAGCGGCGATTGCAACGGCAATCCATGTTGCGGATAGATCGGCGCGCCGTTAAGACGCAAAAAATCGAACACCGGATCGGATGAAATGTGATGGCGATAGGAATAACAGAATGCCAGGAAGTCGCGGTTGTTGATGTGTACCTGGTCGCCGATTGCGACATCCGTAAAACGAAGAATGTTTGACTCGCGCCGGCCATCGCAAAAGAAAAGATCGCCGCAGGTGTTCATGGTGTATAGCTGCCGGCCGGCTGCTTTACCGGATGCGACGCGAACACCAGCGCCCTGCCGATATCCGTCGCCTACCCCTTTCACTTCGACGGCGACCGGCAAGTCGTAGCGATTGCTAGCCGCGGCCATGAGCCCCGCCAGGGTACGTACCGCGGCGTATTGCGGACCCGAGAACGCCGGATCTTGCAGCAGGTCGCTAGCGCGTACCACGCGGCTCACCGGCAAGGTGACATCAATAAGATCACCGCGGACGTGTTCCGGAGAGTCATGCCCAACATATCCCGGACGCGTCCAGAAATTCTTGAAATAGTCGCCGTCCTCTTCCAGCAACAAATCTGCGATCGATGTCCACAACCAGATCTGTCCCATCGGATTCGCAATCATGAATTCATCGCCTCGCGGATAGCCCAATCGGTAGAGATTGGCGAGTTCCTCGCGCTCATGATTGGTGAGTCCCTCGAAGGGGTTCCCGCTGCCGCCCGGTTGCGTGGCGTCGATGACGCTTTCCAGCTTCCCAGCTCGAGCCAAAAGGCGCTGAACATTGAACATGGACCCGAAACACACGGGCTGCTCGCTTCGTACCCGCGATTTGGTTCCATGGGGCTCAATGTTTCCGCCGCCCATAAACGGCAACGCTCCCGCATACACATCGGCACCGTATTCGAGGCATGCGGGAGAGCGCCGCCCGCCGCCGCTGCCACCCCACACGTAGGAATATTTCGGGGCTTTGCCGTAAACCTGCGCCGCCACGTGTTTCGAGAACCGTGCCGCTTCGATGCTCGCGCGATAGCCGTATAGAGTCGGGTCATCGCCGGCGCGTTTATCGATGTCATCACCAATGTGACCGGAATTCGACTCCACCATGTATCCGCCGAGCCGCTGGCCGATCATTTGCAAGCCTCCGAGCATTTGTCCCATGGGACCGGCAAAGGCGTCTTCATGTCCCGCGTGTGCGCCTTCGAGCGGCTGGAACATGCGGCCTTTATAGTCCTCTTTCGGCGGAAAATAGAAGGAAAAGCGAGTGTCTGTTCCCTCAAATCCACCATGTATGTGCCGATGCGGAATGGGCTGCTCTCGAGGCTCATCGCGGTCAATGTACGGCTTGCCGAAATACTTATCCGTCACGGCGTAGGAAGCTACTTCGATCGACGATCCGCCTGCCGCGGTCTTGGCATCACTCATCGCAAGTCTCCTTGAACTCAACCAGCCCGCCGTCGGGCAATGGGTTGCGATGATGAAGTGTCGGCGTTGAGGAAAATAGCCGCCTCATTTAGGAACTGACCAACTGTCTGAGACGTTGTTGGGAACCGCAATGCTGCGGAGAGACTCGCGCAGCGATTCTATGCTCGAACCGCCGAGACCTGTATGCCGGATGGCTCCAGCCCGCGCAGCACCGAAACCTGCCGACAAAGCCGCTCGACCGTGCTGTCGGCTTCGATGAGCCGCCCGCGCGCGATGGCCTCCATGTAGGAGAGTTGCTGCTTGAGCCCATGCAACTCGGCGCCGTCGAAGCTCGTCCAGACCGAAGAACTCGCACGGGCATAGTAAGCCGTTGAGCACTTCTCCATGAAAATCAAAATAGGATTCGCAAGGCACGACCATTCCGCTTGCAGCTGTGCCGTGACCAGCGTCGGCGCATCGCGCCAGTTTGCCGCAGAGTCCAGGCGCCGGAGCAACTCCTGACGCTGGACTCGGGTCGATTCAGCTGCCACAACCATTCTAACTACACGGGAGACAATGCTGGCGATAGGCAGGAAATCCCTTAGTTTTAAACGCGCGGCAGAAAAATACGCCACTACCAGCTCAACACATGCTGCCGCGTCGATTGGCCTCGCCTGCACGCCGTGAGTTCGGCCGCGCTTGCAATCGATCAGACCCCGGCTCTCCAGCACACGGATGGCCTGGCGCACCACCTCTTTTCCGACCCCATAGCGCTCGCACAACTGATCCTCAGTGCTAACCCGCAGCGACCCATCGCCTTCTGCGCGCGCTAGTTGCTGCGCCAACACGCGTGCAAGTGCGTGCGCTCGACTGCCACCAACGACGCTGGCAGGCCTATCTTCCGTATCACCCCGAGTAATTCCACTTTCAAAAGCGCTCAAGGCGGCTGAAAACAGCTCAGTCACACTGTCAGCGGCGACACGCCGCACCGGAGAACGAAATCCCGTGACGCCGTTGCCCAGTAGCCCCGCCCCGGGCCCGTCGCTGAGCTTGCCGCGAAATTCTCGGGTGAAAGCTGCGAGCGCCGCTGTACCTTCAGCGACAGATTGACGATAGGCGGTCACGATATCCAGGGCGGCGCGGGCTTGCTGCACTTGCTGCGCGGTTACGTCGATATCGTGCAAGTAGTCGGCTACCGCGGCGGCAACCGAATCACCGGAGATTGGCATAATGACGAGGCCACCCCCGGGTCCGCGTCGCATTCGTGCAATCTGGCGATCCTCGAGCAGTCTTACGGCTTCGCGAAGCGTCGCGCGGCTGAACCCGTAGCGGTCGATCAATGCGGCCTGATCGGCAAATACCGTTCCTGCAGGCGCGCCTTCATAGAATATGTCGTTCTCGAGCTGCCATGCAGCAGCGAATGCGTTTTTTCGTGGCCGCGTACTTTGCGAGACCAAATCGTCGTAGATCTTCGACCAGTCGAAACGGATCTGCATGTCCGAAGACTCCGCGGCGATCGTCGTCGCCGCCTTTGAGAAACTCCAACTCCCGCCCGGAAAGCATAAAACCCGCCGAGGTTGCCTTCCTACCTTACTTGATTACGCCTTGCGAAGCGATTCGGCTGCTCCCTCACTAATTGAGGCGTCTATTTTCCGCAGCGCATCAGCAGTAGCATGCCGCCGAATCATTTGGCGGCGTTAGGGAGTTACTATGAGCGACAAACTGTTTAAATGTTCTCGCGCGGGTGGGTTGTTAGCCGCCGCTGCTTTGCTGTTATGCGGCTCACCCTCGATGGCTGCGCCACCGTCGCCATGCAGCGTCGCGGCCATTCAAGCTCTCGCCCCTAAAGGCACGACGATCAAGTCCGCGGATCCAACCGCGACGCCCGTGCCACATTGCAAAATCGACGGCTCAATCATCACGAATAATCCCGGACCCAACACAGTCAACTTTCGTCTCCAGCTGCCGGACACCGGCTGGACCGGGCGTTATTATTTCATCGGCATGGGCGGAGCGGCAGGATATGTTCCCAGCGATTCGCAAATACCTGCGGGAAATCCGCTCGTTAAGGGCTTTGCGGTGGCAGGTACGGACACCGGCCACCAAGGAGACATGCTGAACTGGGGCTTCTTGGTGGATCCGGCAAAGGCGGAAGATCACATTGATCGCGGCGCTCATGTCACCGCGGTCGCAACACAAAAGATCACTAAAGGATATTACAAGGCGACCGCGCTGCATCGCTACTTCTCGGGCTGCTCGGGCGGCGGCCGCATGGCGACGATGTCGATCGAACGGCATCCAGAAGATTTCGATGGCGTGTTGCTTGGTGCGCCCGGCGGCCGAAGCGATGCGACCATGCTGGCCTTCATCTACAACGCCCAGCAGGCGAATCGAGAACCGGGCGCCTGGGTGTCGCCGGCAAAATTGCAGATGTTGGATCGCAAAGTCACCGCCCAGTGCGACGCACTCGATGGCGCCAAAGACGGAATCATCTGGGACCACACCGCCTGTCAAGTCGATTTCAAACAATTCAAGTGTCCCGCCGCGGACGGCCCGGAGTGCTTGACCGGAGCGGAACTCAAGACCGTGGAGGCGATTGTCGGCGGACCGATCGGACCGGATGGCAAGCCCATCAAACCCGGTTACCCAGTCTCGAACATCAGCGTCTGGGCCACGTTCCTCGGGCCGACCCCTCCCCCCTGGTCGGATGACACGTCAATGGCGAACATGCAGAAGGCATCATCCGGCTACGTCATTGCCAGCTCCCTGGCCAAGGTATTCTTCGGACCCCATTACGACGTGTTGAAGGAGTTTAATTTCAACGACCAGAAGCAGCTCGATGCATGGTGGCAGGCAACGGATCGCATTGGCTTTGGTGCTCCCTACAGCGCGAACCTACAAGGTTTGAGCAAGAGCGGCGGCAAAGTCATCATGTGGAACGGCGTGAGCGACCCTTGCTGCATCGACACGGAATTGAGAGGCTATTACCGCGACGCCGCAAAGTCAGTTGGCGGCGTCGAGCGACTGGACAAGTTCGCCAAGTTGTATTTCCTGCCGGGTACTTCGCATTGCGGCGGCGGCACCGGTCCCGAGGACGCTCCGGACCAATTACTCGAAGCAATGATCAATTGGGTCGAGAAGGCGCAGCCCCCCGCTGCCGTCGTGGCGCATCGGGGTGATCGCGCGCGCAAACTGTTCGCTGATCCGAAAACCGGAACCGTTTCAGGAGTCCTTGTACCCACGGCTGCAGGCAGCCCGCGCGATTTCCTGCTCTGCCCGTTTCCGCAGGTCGCGAAGTTCAATTCGGCGCTCGCTGATAAGGAAGGGGCTGTAAATGACGCGGCCAATTGGTCGTGCCAAACTCCCGCTTCGTAAATGAACCGGCTGCAGGGGAAGATCTGCATCATAACCGGCGCGGGTAGCGGCATCGGCCGCGCCAGCGCCGAAATGTTTGGCAGAGAAGGCGCTGTGGTTGTCGTGACAGACATCAAGGCAGCGTCCGCTGAAGAAGTTGCCCATGGCATCGTCCGCGCTGGCGGCCAAGCCATCGCGCTCACCGTCGACGTCGGTGAAGAAGATCAGCTGCGTCAAATGATCGATACGACCGTGCAGAAATTTGGCCGCATCGATGCGCTATTTAACAATGCGTTGATGACCAACCCCGACCCGTCCATGCGTGATCGAGATCTGCTGAATTACGATCCGAAAGTGCTCTATGCAACGCTACGGGTCAATGTGGTTGGCGGCGTGCTCGCCAGCAAGCATGCCATTCCGCATATGTTGGAGAGAGGCGGCGGCTCGATCATTTTTACATCGTCGGGGAGTTCCCTCGGCGGCGACGTTACTGCTTATAGTTATGGCGCATCGAAAGCGACCCTCAATTGGTTCGTTCAAGCATTTGCCGCGACCTTCGGCAAGCGAGGCATTCGAAGCAATGCGATCTTACCGGGTCCGACGCAGACGCCCTCCAAGATGGCTTGGTCGACTCCCGAAATGGACGAGGGCTTCATGGAGGTATTGAACTCGCCGCGTCTCGGGCTTCCCGACGACATGGCGGCCTTAGCCGTGTTTCTTGCCTCCGATGAATCGTGCTTCGTTAACGGCGCTCTCTATCGTGTCGATGGGGGTATGAGTTGCACGGTGCCTTTCATCAACGTTACGCGCAAAATGCTGGCCGCAAGGGCCAAAGTTCAGGGTTGATTGGGGAGACAGGACATGGGACTGGCACAGGAAAAATACCTCGAGGAATTCTGCGCTGCGTGGGGTGACGGGACCTCCGACAAGAAGCCGGATGTGGAGAAGATCGTATCGATGATGGCCGAAGATGCCGAATGGCAGCTTTGGATGCCCGGCGGCCCAACCATACGAGGCCGAGAAGCATTGCGACGCGAGATTCAGCGTCAAATGCGCTTCGCCAGCAACAACAAATGCAACATCGTCAACGTTTTGTCGAGCGAGTCGATGGTGATGCAGGAAAGATCCGACTTCGCGATCATTCGCGGTAGGCCCTGCCCTCATCAACTGGTGGCCATCTTTGAACTCGATTCCGCCGGTCTCATTAAACGTTGGCGTGAATACTTGGATATGGCGGATTTGCTGCGCAAGCAAGGCACCGATGAAGCGTTTGCTGCCACCGGCGGCTGACAATCGCTCAGAAATCGACCTACCAAGCCTGCGTGAGCTGGCCGATGTTTAAGCGCGTGCTCCTATGCTATGACGGCACGGCCGCTGGGCGCCGCGCGCTGCGTCGCGGCGCGGAACTTGCGATCCTACTCAACTCCGAAGTACATGTTTTATCCATCAAAGAATCTGAAAGCCCGAGCGCCGCGGTGATCGCCGGTGCTTCTGGCCACGCGTGCCTGATTGATGAAGCACAAGAAGACCGCAAACTTCTTGAAGAGTCCATCGAATGGCTGAATACGCGCGGCGTGTCAGCCAAAGGCTCGCTCGCATCGGGCGATAGGAGCGACGTGATCGTGACTTTCGCCGAGCAGTTGAAGATCGACTTGATCGTGTTGGGACATTATCCGCGGCCGGTCGGCGGATTCTGGTGGACGAGCCGCAATCGAGCATCTCTCGCCGACAGGGTGCGCTGCTGTATCTTCGTTGCAATAGCAGGGCCTGGAGAGCCCGATGGCGGATAGATCAAACACCGGTCCTGAAAGTCCGCAGTTGGGAACGCATCACATTGCGACATTTGCGATGACGAAGCCGGATCACCCTGCCGTCATTGCGGGTGGCACGGGCTCGACAATCACCTACTTTGAGTTAGACCTGCGGTCGCGAAAGCTCGCGGGGTACCTCAGCGCCAATCGCATTGCGAAGGGCGATCATATCGCGATTATGATGGCAAATAGTTTGGATTATCTCGCCGTGTGCTGGGCCGCGCAGCGCCTCGGCCTGGTTTACACCCCCATCAATTGGCATCTCACGCCTCCTGAAACTGCCTACATTCTGGAGAACAGCGACGCCAAGGCGCTCATTGTCTCTGAGCATGTTCATCCGGCGCTCGAGATAATTTCGCAAAGTCTGCGGAGCATCGAAGTTGGACTCACGACGGGCCGGTCGTTCGGCGCATTCAAGAATCTGAATCACGTCCTCGAGTCCGTCGGCGACATTCCAGATCTGGGTCATCACGAAGGAAACATCATGTTCTACTCGTCGGGCACGACGGGTCGGCCGAAGGGCATCACGCGAAAGCAAGGCGAGATCGTCTGGGGAAACTTCGCTCCGCTGGATTTGTATCTGAGAACCACGTACGGGTTAGATCAGGATACAGTGTACCTCGTGCCCGCCCCCCTGTATCACGCGGCAGCGCTTGTGTGGGCAATGAACGTCTTGCGCGGTGGCGGTACGGTTGTCGTCATGGAGAAGTTCGACCCGCTCGAGGCACTGCGGCTTATCGAAGCCTACCGCGTCACCCACGCTCAATTTGTTCCGACAATGTTCGTACGCATGCTTCGCTTATCCGAGGCCGATCGGGTTAGATATAGCTTGTCTACCCTTAAATGCGTTCTCCACGCCGCCGCGCCCTGTCCAATGCAAATCAAACATCAGATGCTCGACTGGTTTGGCCCGGTCATTCACGAGTACTACGCCGGTTCCGAGCGCAACGGACTCGTAGCTGTCGACTCCGCTGCCTGGGCCGCTCATCCTGGCACAGTGGGTCGAGCCGTCTTCGGCCAGATTCATATCGTGGGTGAAGACGGCCACGAACTTCCTGCGGGGCAGGACGGCTTGATTTATTTCAGCGGGACAAATGAGTTCGAATACTATAAGGATCCAGTCCAGACCGCGTCGGCGTTTAATGAACTCGGATGGAGCACGCTTGGTGACATTGGGCACCTCGACGCCGATGGATTTCTCTTCCTGGCAGACCGACGAACGGATCTCATCATTTCGGGTGGCGTCAATATATATCCAAAGGAAGTGGAGGACGCGCTCATGCAACACCCGGCTGTCGCAGATGTCGCCGTAATCGGCTTGCCAAATCTCGAATACGGACAAGACGTCAAAGCAGTCGTCGAACTGAATACCGGCGTCTCGCCTAGCAACCAATTGGCCGAAGACCTGATCAACTTTTGTCGCTTGCGGATTGCGGCTTACAAATGTCCCAAGAGCGTTGACTTCGGAACGTTACCCCGGTTACCCAATGGAAAGATGCTAAAGCGGCAAGTCAGGGACCAGTACCTCGCGCCGCGACCATCCTTCGAGCCCAGGTAGGAATCTGAAAATGACAAGTATCTACGACTTCTCCGCGATCGCTCTTGATGGAGAAAGTGTCCCATTGAGCGTTTATAGGGGCAAGACGTTGCTCATCGTAAATGTCGCGAGCAAATGCGGTTTCACACCGCAGTACCGAGGATTGGAAGCGCTTTATCGCAAATTTGCTCCACAGGGCCTCGTTGTGCTCGGCTTTCCAAGCAATCAATTTGGGCATCAGGAGCCCGGAGACTCCACGGCAATTCGAAATTTCTGTACGACAAACTTCGATGTGACCTTTCCGCTATTCGCAAAGATTGACGTCAACGGCAGCGACGCTGATCCGCTGTACAAGTTTCTTAAACGAGAAGCTCGAGGCGTTTTTGGAACCGCGAGAATCAAGTGGAACTTCACGAAGTTTCTGGTTGATTCCCGCGGAGAGGTCAGAAAGCGTTACGCGCCAACCGCCAAACCCTCAAGCATTGAAAATGCCATCTCGGCCCTTTTGTGAAAAATTCGTACGGCGGGGGGCCTATGGTCCTCGACTTCGGCGATTCGCTCTATCTTGACAACCCTTATCCTGTGCTCGCCGCACTTCGTCACAGTGCGGCAATCTCCAAAGGCGTACGGGCGCCTCCCTATGGCTCCGCATGGATCGCCACCCGCTATGCCGAAGTGCTCACGGTGTTGAAGGATCCGCGATTTTCGGTGGACCCCCGCCACCTCTCAGGGGGTAACAGCATGGAGCGCTGGTGGATACCGCGCTCGTTTCGTCTAGTCACCGAGGGCTTGCTCAACAAAGACGATCCCGATCATTATCGTCTGCGCAACCTCGTGCATAAGGCCTTCACTCCTCGACTCATCGAAGCGCTGCAAACTCATATCGAGAAAATCACAGATGACCTGCTTGATGGTCTGGATAAGCGAAATCCGATCGATCTGATGCAGGCGTTTGCGGTTCCGCTACCACTCGCCGTGATTTCGCACATGCTTGGAGTCCCCGCCCGGGATCGTCTCAAGTTTCGTCGCTTAATGAACGGGACGATCACCGGATCAGCGAAGATGGGATTATTGCGCATCCTGGGCGGCGCACACGCCATGTATCGGCTAATGGGTTTTCTCGAGTCATTGCTTACTCTGCGTAGACGCGAACCGGATGAGGGTCTCATTACGGCGCTGGTCGCTGCTGAGCAGGCAGGGGATTCATTGAGCCCCGATGAATGCTTGGCCATGCTTTTCCTTCTGCTGTTCGCGGGTCACGAGACCACCGTCAATTTGATCGGCAGCGGCATGTTGGCGTTGATCGACAACCCCGCGCAGCTGACGTCGTTGATTGGTCAACCTTCCCTGGCCGAGCCGGCCGTTGAGGAACTGCTTCGCTATACCAATCCTGTGCAATTTGGCGCTTCGCGTATCGCTCTTGAGGATCTGAAGCTCGGCGAGGTAACGATAAAGAAGCACGATGTGGTCATAGCCTTGCTCTCTTCCGCCAATCGTGACGAGACGATCTTTCACGATCCGGAAGGACTCAATATCTCTCGTAGCCCAAATCGCCATCTTGGATTTGGCCTGGGCATTCACTTTTGCTTAGGCGCGCCGCTCGCCCGCATGGAGGGCCGCATCGCCTTTAACAAGTTGCTCGCCCGATTTCCCAACATTCGATTGGCCGTTCCGCGCGCGGAAATTCGCTGGCGCGCATCACCGGTTTTCCGTGGATTGAAAGCGCTGCCGGTGTATTTAGAATAGATGATGGTGATCCGATCTGTGCGATCTCTGTGGGATTCAGTATCTGAACAAATATCAGGCGCATCCCAGTTCCGGAGCGCACACCCGCGCATGGTTACGGCCGTCTGGCGATCAGAGAGGCGGTCGCGGATGCATCCAGCGCTGTTGCAAAAAATCTACGAAAGTGCGCACCTTCGGGAGGCGCAGGCGGTTGCGCAGGGTGAGGATGCTCAATGGCGTGGGCGGCCGTTGATAGGCCTCGAGTACAATCCTAAGCCGCCCATCGGCGAGAAAGTTCGTCACCTGCCATGACGGCGCGCGGACAAGCCCGGCGCCTGCCAAAGCCGCACTCACCAATGCGTCGAAATCGTTGGCGCAAAGCCGGGGCGGAATGCGCAAAGAATTTCGCGCTGCGCCGTCTTGGAAGCTCCATTCCGCAACGCCTGGCACATCGCCAAAGGCCAGGCAGTCGTGCTCGAGTAGGTCGTCAGGTCTCGCCGGCTCGCCGCGCCTGCGCAGATAGTCCGGCGCGGCGCAGACAACAAGCTGGATGTCGTCGAGCTTGCGGACAATTAGGCCTGAGTCTTCCAGCGGCCCAATACGAAGCGCGACATCGATACCTTCCTCGGCGATTCGGACCGGCCGATCCACCAGCATCAGATCGATTGAAACACCTGTTTGCTCCGCGAGGAAGCCAGGCAGCATTGGCGCCAAGCGCAACCGACCGAGCAGCGATGGAGCGCTTACATGCAAGCGCCCGGACGCGGCTCCTTTCTGCGCCGTCAGGCCGCGTTCCGCCTCGTCAACCTCCTCTAAAATCTGCTTCGCCCGTTCGTAGTAGAGCAGGCCAGCCTCGGTTAACGAAAGGTGGCGCGTGCTCCTCTCGACGAGTGCGGTGCCGAGAGCCTCTTCCAGTGCCATGAGCTGGCGGCTGACGGATGTCAGCGACAGACCCAACTGGCGGCCAGCCGCCGACAGGTTGCCTGCATCCGCAATCTTCACGAACACGCGCATCGCCGCGAGTTTATCCATGGTTCGATTATCGCGAAAAACGGAAAGATGATTCACTAAATCTCAGGATACTCACCATCGCCGGGAGACTCCATACTTTCGTCGTTGGAGGACGATACAGAGGAGCGAGCTATGAAGATCTGCGTATTCGGCGCCGGCGCCATCGGCGGTTACATGGCGGGGGAGCTCGCACTGGCGGGCCATGAAGTCTGTGCAATTGCGCGCGGCGCGCATCTTGCAGCCATTCGGAATCACGGACTCACATTAATCGCGGAGGGACAGACGCGCACGGTAAACTTACCTGCGAGCGACGACCCGATGGCGTTTGGCCCGCAGGACGTCGTGATCTGCGCGCTGAAGGCGCAGCAGGCCCACGCAAGTGCGGCGGCGTTCGCTCCCCTCCTCGGCCCGCGCACCGCCGTTCTTACGGCGATGAACGGTATTCCCTGGTGGTATTTCTACAAGGAGCGCGGCCCGCTTGACGGCCGTCATTTGGAAAGTGTTGATCCCGGCGCCGCGCAATGGAAACTGATTGGACCGGAGCGCG
>Ga0209330_1000099_pt1 | contig 41519 bp, 32 predicted proteins | sample JacPinW_OM2H0_O3_FD_187969 | JGI IMG/M metagenome (GOLD analysis project Ga0209330, IMG submission 187969) | Forest soil microbial communities from Algoma, Ontario, Canada - Jack Pine, Ontario site 1_JW_OM2H0_O3 (SPAdes) (version 2) | ecosystem: Environmental > Terrestrial > Soil > Boreal... | reverse complement strand
CCGCCAGCAGTACCGGCGCTACGAGCTGACGTCGCCGCTGCACCCAGCTCAGAGCTGCCGCCGAATGCCAAACTCGCCGAAACTGGTATGCCGTCAAAGCCTACCGGTGAGCCGAGAAGCAGTGGCCAAACGAATTCAGGGGAACGCGATGAAGGCTCGGCGCTTGCAAGCGGCCCCGAAACCCAGCCCCTTCCAGCTTCCCAGCCCAACCAGGTTCACGTTCAGATCGACGCGCCGCTTGTCTTTCGCGCCAGCAACGGCGCGGCCGCACCTCCGGCGCCCACGGACGAGGCTGCGGCACTACCCGTTATGGAACTCGAGACCGCGAGAACACAGCTCGAAATTCAGATCCAGCCGCCGCCTGCAGTGCGGCAAACTTCAGCTCCGACCGCCTCCGCGCCGCATCGATTCTTCCGGCGGGTCAAGAGCATTTTCGGCACGCTGTTCCACTAACTGACGCACGCGGAGTGCCGCGGCAAATTAGCGACGGTTGATCGCCCGCCGCAATGGCTCCGCTTTCTCGCGCAGCTCATCCGCGAAGCTTGCGCCGCGCTCGGCCACGTCCCGTACACGTTCGGTCACATCCCGGGCTCGGTCCTTGGCTTCATCGGTCCAATCCTGCAGCGTCTCTTTCGCATCTTCATAGCCGCGTTTCAGGTCGCGACGGAACTGCTTGCCGGTTTTCGGTGCCAGTACGAGGGCCGCGAGGGCACCTGCTCCAATCCCAATCAGCAAAAAGGTAACGGCAGTTCCTATGCTGGCGCTGTCAGAAGATTCATAACGTCCAGAGCTCATGATTGACCTCCTCAATTATCTTTATCTTTCCTACTGCGAATACCATCACGCGAAAATGCGTGCCCACGATGGGATGCTACTGACAATTCTAGCCCTACACTGGAACCGGTTGAAACAAATTGAAGACCGTGGGATGAGGGGGAGAGAGGAAAGGTTTACGTTCTCGTGCAGGGGAGTGTAGAATCGTCTATTCGGTCCTCGTGTGCGACGGGAAATGTGGCCTGCCGCCTTCCGTCAGCCCTGCAAACCGCAATTGAAGGAGATAGTTTCGAGCAATGTCGATCCCTGCCACGCAACTGCGCCCCGGCATGATCATCAAACACAACAATGATCTGCACTCCGTATTCAGTGTTGAGCACCGGACCCCGGGCAATCTGCGAGCCTTCATCCAGGCCAAACTGCGAAATCTTCGCACCGGCGCCATGTTCGAGCACCGTTTCCGTTCACCCGATCCGATCGAGAAGGTTAACGTGGACGAGGTCGACATGCAGTTCCTCTATGCTGACGGCGACAGCTACTACTTCATGGATACGTCGAACTACGAGCAGACTCACCTGACCAGAGAGGTTCTGGGCGATGCCGTCGACTACCTGATTGCCAACCTGGAAATCAAAGTAGAATTCTTCGACGGGAAGGCCGTGGGCATTGAGCTGCCGCAGACCGTGGAACTCACCGTGGTCGAGACTGAACCCGGATTGAAGAGCGCGACCGCGTCCAGCGTAACCAAAGCTGCCAAAACTGAAACCGGCCTGGTCGTGCAGGTGCCGCCCTTCATCAATGAAGGCGAGAAAATCAAAGTGGATACAGCCGAAGGCGTGTATTTGTCGCGAGCCTAGAGGTTAGGACAGGTAAGCATGTAAAAGGAGAATGCAGTTCAGTTCTGCATTCGGACTTCTCAGTTCTGCTACCTTCATTTCGGAAAGATGACCTCCAGCGAAAAACCAGTTGAGGCTCGCCGCTTTATAGTGCGGGGACGCGTGCAAGGTGTAGGTTTCCGCTGGTTTGTCGAGCGTGAGGCACACATCCTAGGGATCGCCGGGTGGGTGCGCAATAACACCGATGGCGGGGTGGAAGTATTTGCCCAGGGGACCCGCGATCAACTCTCCGGGCTGCGCTCCCGGCTGCGGCAGGGACCGCGAGCCGCCCGCGTCGATGGAGTCGAAGAGTCCGAGGCCCGCCCGGCTGAGAGACTGAGTTCATTTCGTATTGAAGGAGCCTGGTAGATTGTCCGCCAACTCAAGCCTGAATACAGACCAACTCAAGCATCTGATCCGCGAAGTCCCCGATTTCCCCAGGAAGGGAATTCTTTTTTACGACATCACCACCCTGCTGAAGGACAAGGTCGGTTTTGCCACGCTCGTCGACCGGCTTTCTGAGCACTATGTCGCCCAAAACATTGACCTCGTCCTCGGTATGGAGGCCCGCGGTTTCATCTTCGCCCCGGCGCTGGCATACCGTTTAAATGCTGGATTTGTTCCCGTGCGCAAGGTTGGCAAGCTTCCCGCCGCAACGGTGAAGTTCGATTACGCGCTGGAATACGGGACGAATTCGCTGGAGATGCACAAGGATGCGATCCAGAAGGGCCAGCGCGTCCTGATCGTGGACGACCTGTTGGCCACTGGCGGGACCGCCGAAGCCACAGCTAAGTTAGCGACTCTGCTGGGCGCCGAGATTGCCGGGCTTGGCTTCGTCGTGGAATTGGATTTCCTCAACGGCCGGGAGAAACTCAAAGGCTACAACGTGATGTCTTTATTGCACTACGAGAAGTGAGGCAGGTACGCCGGGCTGAGAATCCCGCTACGACAGAAGATAGCGCAACAGCATGACAACACCAAGCCATCCGACCGCGCTAACCCCTGCCGCCAACGCTAAGCCCCCAATCCTATTCCAGTTCAAGCGGCGGCGAGGCTCGCTCTCCTCTAACAGGTCGGGGTGGGGGTCGCAAACGAACGGGTCGTAAACGAACCATGACCGGAAAAGTCGTACCTCCCAGCGGGTTAATGGGGTCGCCAATCCTCCGCCAAACGGCGGATGGACATTCGATCGGTGAGCGCCGGATAGTGGGGGGAGTATTCGATAACTCATCATCCGAACCTCAGAGAGCAACATTGTAACTCGATGCAACTCACGGCACGATTATGAATAGATGCACTTCGCCCTGGGAGGGTTTTCGGGCTCCCTCCGTTCGATAAGTATCTGGAACGACACCACGCTTTCCAACGTTTCAGGGAAGGGTGCAAACGAAGAAGAGGAATCAGATCTCTTCCCAGAATAACTTCGGGTTCCTCGGCACATAGCGCTGGCGCCGGAACCCATCTTCCGTGGCCCTCAGGGAGCTTATCTAGGTCTAGGGGCACTCTTCCAATCTCCAGGTGCCGTCAGCGACCGGCAAGGTTTCGTCAAATACGCTAGCATTCGTGAAATTGCGCATGGAAAAACTCCTCCAGCCACTGAATCGGGCAAAGTTGCTGCTGCCCTTTTTGGTCTTTGCACTCCGCATACACAACGCGAATCTTGCGCGCGAACCGGATTTGATTTAAGCACAGAAGATGCACCGCGCAGGATTGCGAACGGATTCCACAGTCGGTCCTTACCAACTCATGCCTGATCAGGCGCATCCCATAGTCTCGCTGCAGAGCGGTCCGGTCCTCGAGCCACGCGCCTCTCGCCCGCCGGTCGAAGTTGCGAGTGTGGTTGTTACCGGAACCGTGTCAACCGGCGTCTTTATGCGTTTGTCAGAATTATTTCTTCTATTGCTAATTTCGCTGTCAGGTGCCGCGGCTCAGGTTTCCTCGACTGGTCCGCAGAATCTTTATAACGGCCAAACGGTCACTGCCGTCGACCTGATTGCCAATCCCCATCGCGATATCGAACCTTTGCGTGCCGCTGTGTCGCAGAAAGCGGGGCAGCCCTATTCCCAGGCGGATGTGGAAGCCAGTATCTCCGCCCTCCAGGTGGCGGGGGGATTCGAAAAAGTCACCGTAAATGTGATTCCAGATATTTCAGGTTTGCGGCTCAATTTTATTCTCGAGCCTGCCTACTACCTGGGTATGGTTGATTTTCAGGGCATCATGAAATTCTTCTCCTACACCCGTGTGCTCCAGGTCGTGAATCTGCAGGAGGAAGATCCTTATGATAAGGCTCGGATTCCGGTTGCGGAAGCAGCCCTGCTGCAGTTTCTTCAGCACAACGGATACTTCACGGCGCAAGTTCACGCCGAACCCCAAATCGATGATGCGAATCAGTTGGTAAACATAACTTTCACCGTGCAGCCCGGAAAACAAGCCCGCATCGGAAGTGTTGAGCTGAACGGTCTCGCCGGACCGGAGCAAACTTCGCTGCTACGCAGACTGCGCTCACTCCGCGCCAGGTTCACGGGTGCACTGCTTAAGCCCGGAAAACCCTACACTCCGGAACGGACTAAGGCGGCAACCTCGGTCATCAAGAAATATCTCGTGCAACAGCGCCGCCTGGCCAGCAAGGTGGAAGAGACTCCGCCGCGCTACCATCCAGACACAAATCGGGTGGATGTGTCCTTCAACGTGGAAGTTGGTCCCGTAGTCGTGGTTCGCACGACCGGCGCTCGACTTTCTGCGTTTCCCTTCATGGCGCGGCGGCAGATGAAGAAGCTCATCCCCATTTACTCGGAAGGAACCGTTGATCCCGACCTGGTGCAAGAAGGCGCGCGCAACCTCATTGACTATTTTCAGACGAAAGGATTTTTCGACGTCAAGGTAACTACCGATTTTCAGCGCCAGCCCGATCAAATCTTGCTCGTGTATAAACTCGATCGCGGGAACAAGCACAAGGTGGATCGCATATCGTTTCGTGGGAATCACGGGATCTCCGCGAAGGACTTATCCCCCTTGCTCCAAGTCAAACGCTCGCATATCTGGGGGCACGGCAGCATCAGTCAAAAACTGCTGAAACAAAGCACGGATAATCTCTTGGCGTACTATCTCGACAAGGGATACGAAGAGGCTAAAGTCAGTGCGCAGGTGACTGACCGGGAGCCCAAGATCGACATCGCCTTTGAGATCGTCGAAGGCGCGAAAACACTGGTCGATCACGTCGAAGTAACTGGAAACCACGCTCTTCCCGAAGATCAGGTGACAGGGCCGCATGGGTTCGAACTTAAATCCGGCACACCGTTTTCGACGCGGCGCCTGGCAGAAGATCGTAACCGGATCTCGGCCACTTATCAGGAGCGAGGTTATCTCAACGCGGGAGTTAAGACGACGGTGAGTCGGCACTCCAGCGATCCTCACCGCGTGGACGTCACTTACGCGATCAGCGAGGCGCAAATGGTGCGAGTAGAGAAAGTGGTCTACCTTGGACAAAAGCGCACCCGGCTCTCACTGATCAAGAAAACGGCGAACCTGCCTCCCGAAACTGCTATGAAAAGAGGGCAACTTTTGGTCGCGGAAACCCGGCTTTATGACTTGAACATTTTCGATTGGTCCAGCGTAGGCCCGCGAAAACCGATTACCGATCAAAGCGAAGAAGACACGCTGGTTAAAGTTCACGAAGCCAAGCGTAACGAAATCACGTACGGGTTCGGGTTCGAGGTCTCCCATCGTGGCGGGAATATTCCCAGCGGCACGGTCGCCGTCCCGGGACTTCCAACCATCGGGCTGGGCAGCAACAAGATTGCTCCCAGCCAGTCCACATTCGCCAGCCCCCTTGGTTCAGTCGAATTCACGCGGCGGAATATGCGTGGGCTGGGCGAGACCGTGAGTGGTTCCATCCTGCTCTCGCAGCTGGACCAACGGGCGATTACCAGTTATCTACAGCCGCACTTTCTGGGTTCGGGATGGAGTTCTCTGACTAGCTTTTCGATCGAGCGGACAACCGAGAACCCACTTTTTGCAGCGACTCTCGGCGATGTGTCATTTCAAGTCGAAAAACTCGTGAGCCGCAAGAACCATACGCGGCTCCAGCTTCGCTACGATTTCAATAAGACGGTGTTGTCGCATTTGCTGGTTACCGAACTGGTGCTGCCGCAAGACCTGAATGTTCATCTTTCGACGCTTTCCAGCACACTGATACGAGATACGCGGGATAAGCCACTGGATGCGCATCGCGGTGTTTTTTCCACCGTGAATTTCGCTATCACGCCGGCCGCGCTGGGGTCGAGCGCAACCTTCGCCAAACTTTTCGCACAGTACGCTTTCTTCAAACCCTTTCATTCCGTGGTTTTCGCGAACAGCATCCGTCTGGGCTTGGCGAAACCTCTGGCTGGAAGTTTTGTTCCGACCAGCCAGCTTTATTTCTCGGGAGGCGGAACGTCTCTGCGCGGATTTCCGATCGATGAGGCTGGCCCACAGCGCCTCGTCCCTTTTTGCAATGTTCTGCAGAACCAGACCGGATGCGTCAACGTCACTGTGCCGGTGGGCGGTCGGCAATTGTTCCTTTTGAATTCAGAACTACGTTTTCCGCTCAGGCTGATGAAGAATCTGGGAGGGGTTGTGTTTTACGACGGGGGGAATGTTTACAGCGCCATAAACTTCAACAGTTTCACGAGCAATTACACCCACACAGTGGGATTGGGCCTGCGCTATGCGACTCCGATCGGTCCGATTCGAATCGATTTGGGACACAACCTGAATCCCGTGCCCGGCATCAACCCGACTCAGTATTACATCACTTTAGGTCAGGCGTTCTAGGACTATGCGGTCGAGGAAGATTATCGGTTGGACGGTGGCGGTTCTCGGCATTGTGCTCGTTGCCGGGCTCATCGGTGGAGTTTTGTTTCTGAAGACCGCGAGTTTTCGGAGGCTCGCAATCCGCACGATCGTAGCCGACGTCAACCAGAGCACTGGCGGCCGGGTGGACATTCACAATTTCGATTTCCAACTCTCAACTCTCACCGCCCAGCTTTACGATGTCACGATTCATGGAGGAGAAGCCCCCGGCCAACCTTCATTGCTGCACATCGACAAACTAACTGTTGGACTGAAGATTCTGTCCGTCCTCCGCCGTAAGGTTGGTGTGAGCGAACTCTTGATTGAACACCCCGTAGCGCACGTGCAAATTGATCGCGCAGGAAAAAGCAATCTGCCTCAATCTCCTCAAAAACAAAGCAGCAGCAACACCAGTGTGTTCGACCTGGCTGCAGGGCACGTGCTTCTCGCCCGGGGCGAGATCAACTATAACGACGCGACCGTTCCGGTCGAGGCCGACCTGTATGGTCTTAAGACTGAAATTCATTTTGAGCCGCTGGAGACGCGCTATCGCGGATCGATTTCTTATGACAGTGGTCGTCTTCGTTATCGAACTGAACCCAGTTTCCCACACAGTTTGGATGCCCGGTTCAGCGCGTCTCCCACTCGATTTTCTCTCGAGTCGGCTTTACTGAAAGTGGGCCTATCTTCGGTCTCTTTGCATGCGGATATCTCCAATTACGGCCATCCGACAATGGATGGCCGCTACGATCTCCGCATTCACACGCAAGACCTTTCCCCGATTCTCGAGCCAGTGGCTTCTGCTGGCGATGTGTCGTTATCGGGATCAATGCACTACCAGGGCTCAGGCGGCGAGCCGTTGCTGCGACTCATTTCAATGGATGGACAGATAGCCAGCGACGCTCTGACCGCCGCATCGCCTAAAGGCCGCCTCGATCTTCGCCGCCTTCGGGGCCACTACCAGCTATTGAATGGGACACTTCAGGCACACGGCGTGGAGTTCGAAGTCCTGGGTGGAGCGGTTTCCTCTGACCTCGAGGTGCGACATCTTGAGGCAACGGCCGATGCTCGAATTCAGACAAGGTTACGAGCCATCTCGCTCGCGGCCGTGCAGCAGGCCTTGCGCACGGCAGAAGTTAAACGCGTCAGCGTGGTGGGCAGGGTCGATGGCACCGTTGATGCCTCCTGGACAGGCAGTGTCGACAAGCTTCGGGCCCGGACAGATTTGGTTCTGAGATCGGGAGGCGGTGAGGCGTCTCCGAAGAGTGTGCCACTGGAGGGATCGATTCACGCCACCTACGATGGCCCACGAAATGCCGTAGTATTTCGTCAAACTTCGCTCCGAATTCCCTCCACGACAGTTGCCCTGCAAGGTGAGGTGAGCAGCCGTTCAAACTTGGGGGTGCAAGCCAGCACCAGTGATCTTCATCAGGTGGCAGCGCTATTTTCCGCCGTCCACGGGGGGCAGCCCTCAGCGCTGGAGATCGCAGGATCGGCCTCCGTACAAGCGACGGTGCGAGGCCCCTTGCAAAAACCGCAGTTGTCAGGACAATTCAGTGCGCAGAGCCTGCAGGTCCAAGGCAGTCAATGGAGCAGCGCCAAGTTCAGCGTAGAAGCCAGCCCATCGCAGGTATCGCTGCATGACGGGGTGCTGGTAAGTGCACATCAAGGGCGCGCTACGATGGGAGCGACGGTGGGGTTGCGTGGCTGGACCTACCTTCCTGCCAATCCGATCAGCATAAATTTGTCGGTGCAGCGGATGTCTCTGGCCGATCTGGAGCGGTTGGCTAACTTGCACTATCCGGTGTCCGGCGACTTGTCTGCGGATATTGCTGTTCATGGCTCGCAACTCAACCCCATCGGGAAAGGTTCGGCAAGAATTGACAATGCGCTCGCCTATGACGAGCCGATTCATCATTTGGCGACGGACTTCCGTGCCGACAAAAGCTCCCTGGCATCGACACTTGACGTGAACCTGCCGGCGGGTTCGATAAAAGGGACCATCTCCTACACCCCACAGACCAGGGCATACGCGGTGCGGCTGAACGCTCCGTCGATCACGATACAAAAGTTGCAGTTGGTTCAAGCCAAAAATCTTGGAATATCCGGCACGGTGACAATTTCTGCCAGCGGCGAAGGAACCGTTGACCATCCTGAACTGACGGCTTCGGTGGAGGTTCCCGAACTGCGGCTTCAGGATCAATCTCTTTCACAAATAAAAGGACAGCTCCATGTGGCGAATGAACGTGCGGAGTTGACCGTTGATTCGCAGGTCGCGCAGGCCTCTGTGCATTCCAAGGCCGACGTTCGTCTCAGCGGTGATTATTACACCGAGGCGACCATAGACACGACTGGGGTGCCGCTAGCTCCGCTCTTCGCAACGTTTTTATCCAGTTCGCCCCAGGGCCTTCAGGGCGAGACCGAATTTCATGCCACCTTGAAAGGGCCACTGAAAGATAAGACGCGAATCGAAGCCCACCTTACGATTCCAACCCTCAAAGCCAGTTATCAGTCGTTGGAAATTGGCGCTGCCAGCCCCATTCGCCTGGACTATTCGGATTCGGTTGTAACTTTGCAGCCGGCCGAGATTCGCGGCACCGGTACATCGCTGCGCCTCGAAGGCCGCATACCACTGAGTGGAAACACAGCGCCAACTCTCAGCGCTCAGGGTTCGGTGGATGTTCGAATTCTTCGAATTATGGATTCCGACCTGCAGAGTTCTGGAGCTCTCTCGCTCGACATTCGTGCATCCGGGACAGCGAAGGATCCGGCCGTTCAAGGACAAGTGCACCTGCAAGACATCGCGGTATCGACTGCCACCGCGCCCCTTGGAGTGCAGAAACTAAATGGCACCCTCGACATCAACAACAGTAGTCTGCAGATCTCCAGGCTCACCGGTGAGGTGGGAGGCGGGCAAGTTTCGTTGGGCGGCTCCATCTCCTACAAGCCGAATCTCCAGTTCAATGTTTCGCTGCAAAGCCAGTCGGTTCGATTGCGTTATCCTGACGGACTCAGGGCGCTGCTCGACGGCAATCTAATTCTAAGTGGAACAAAAGACGCATCGATGTTGAACGGGCGGGTGCTGATCGATACTCTCTCATTTACCCCCGACTTTGATCTCGCGAAGTTCAGCGACCAGTTCAGCGGCAATAGCGTCCCGGCTCAACCCGGGTTTGCCGACAGCGTCAAACTTGCAATCGGCGTTCAATCGAAAAGCAATCTCAGCGCCACAAGTTCGCAAATTAGCGTGGAGGGCCAAGTCAACCTGCAAGTCATCGGGACAGCCGCGAACCCGGTCATTATCGGCCGCACGGACCTGACAGCCGGAGAGCTTTTTTACCGCAATGTCCGATACCAACTTCAGCGCGGCATCATCACGTTCGATAATCCCACCGAAACTGCGCCGGTATTGAATGTGTCGGTTGCGACGACGGTTGAGCAATACAACCTGACGCTCACGTTGCGCGGACCGTTTGACAAGCTAACCACGGCGTACACCTCGGAGCCGCCGCTGGCTACAGCCGACATTATCAATCTGATTGCCAACGGCAAAACCACTCAAGAAGCGAATGCCGCCGGACAAAGCACCGATTCCATGATCGCCTCCCAGGTCGCAGGTCAGGTCACCGGCGGCATTCAGCACCTGGCCGGCATTTCAAGCTTGCAGATTGATCCGCTTCTCGGCGGCAACAATCAGAATCCCTCGGCCCGGGTCGCCATCCAGCAGCGCGTGACCAAGAATTTTCTGTTTACCTTTTCGACCGACTTGTCGCAGCCCGGAAGCGAGATCGTTCAAGGCGATTATCAGATCAACCCACGCTGGTCAGTGAGCCTTACTCGAGACGAAGTTGGAGGTGTCTCAGTCGATGGCAAGTATCACACGAAATTCTGAGCGATCCTGTATAGCAAATACAAATATCTAAGCTGCGCGGTCCGAACTCCGTCTCTTCTTGGCAGAATTGTCCTCCGCCGGTAGCCGGGATGCATAGCCTGCCTTAGTCAATTGCGCGTTGAGTTCACCCCCGGCTAATAAAATGAAATAGGCCCAGTAGAGCCAAGTCAGGAGCGCCATTACCCCGGCCAAGGTTCCGTAAGTTCGGTTGTAATTCCCAAAATATCGGAAATATATTCGGAGCAAGTAGGATAGCCCTATCCAGCAAACGACAGAAAGAACCGCACCCGGCAGGGTTGCCAGAAAACGTTGCTTCACATTGGGGGCCAGGAAATAAACCATTTGAACTGCAAGTACAGCCAAACCCACCGCCAACGTCCAATGGATGCAGGGCCACAGTAAGGCAAAAGCGCGAGAAAGGGACAGTCTGGCCGCCAGCCAGTCACCGACCTCAGGTCCAACAATCATCGCCGCAATTCCGCAGATCAGAAAAAATCCGACTATGGCGGCCAAGCCCACCGCCAGCAGACGCGTCTTCCAAAAAGGGCGGTGATCCTCCGCATCATAGGCCGCGTCGATGGCTTCGATCAGTTCGTCAAAGGCGGAAGAGACTATCCAGAGAGTGCCGAACGTCCCGAGGGAAAGCCATGCGCCGGAATTTGTTCCGAGTATGTCCTGGATGATGGAGTTAATCATCGGCATAGTGCCTGGCGGCGCCACTCGGCCGATCGCAAACATTGCCCCCTGAAAAAAGTTAGGCAGCGGAACATACGCCATCACAGAGGACAAGAGGATCAGAGCCGGAAATATGGAAAAGATGGAATAGTAGGAGAGCGCGGCTGCCGCTTGGAAAATTTGATTCCTCAGCACGCCGCGATAGGCGCTCACTAAGACACGTCTGCTAGCGGCTAATATCACGGCTCTTCGATGCTACTTTGTTTCCGAGCGCGACCAGGGTGTTGCCGGGAATTGTTTTTTTATCGGCCAGAGAAACAATGTGAGCCGGAACGTCCTAGGCGGTGGCCAGGTAGACGTAACGCAAAATGAATAGGATGGTGAGAATCCAAACCAGCGCATTGACTTCGCGAAGTCTGCCAGCGGCAACTTTTACCACGGTATAGGAAATCAAGCCCAGGCTGAGGCCGGTCGCGATGCTGAAAGTAAGAGGGGTTGCCAGCATGGTGATGAATGCGGGAACGGCCTCGCTGAACTCCTGCCAGTTGATTTGCGCAATGGATTGCGTCATGAGTACGCCAACCAGAATCAGGGCTGGGGCGGTCGCATACGCAGGGATCGCGGTAGCCAGGGGCGAACAGAATGTGGCCAGCAGGAATAGTGCGGCGACGGCGATATTGCTCAGACCGGTACGAGCGCCAGCAGCCACGCCCGCGGCGCTCTCGATGTAACTCGTCACCGTCGACGTCCCGGTCAGAGAGCCGACCACAGTTCCCACTGCGTCCGCCACCAGCACCCGGCCTACCCGCGGGATCTTGCCGTCTTTGATGAAGCCGCCCTGTTCGCAGACTCCCACGAGCGTACCGACGTTATCGAAGAGATCCACAAATAGAAAGGCAAACAGGATTTCGAGCAGGCCGAGGTGGCTTGCGCCGCGAAAGTCAAGTTGCAGGAACGTAGAGGATGGGTGCGGCATGGAGAAGACTGCTGACGGCCAATTCGTGATTCCGCGCAAGATTCCCAGCAGAGCGGTGCCAAAGATCCCGATCAGGATGGCGCCGTGCAACTTTCGTGACATGAGGATCAGAGTCAGGACCAGTCCGAAGCAGGCGGTCTGCACCTCTTTGTCGGCAAAGCTGCCGAGGCCGACGTAGGTGGCCGAGTTGGCAACGACGAGCTTTGCGTTTCGAAGTCCCACAAAAGCAATGAACATTCCAATTCCGGCTGCGGTGGAATGCTTCAGGCAATCGGGCATGCCGTTGACGATTTGCTCACGAACACGCGTGACCGTGAGCACCAGGAATAAAACGCCCGAAAAGAAAACCACCGCCAGCGCTGTCCGCCAGGGAACATGCATGGAGAGGCAGACGGAATAAGTGAAGTAGGCATTTAGGGACATCCCCGGGGCCAATGCGATGGGATAGTTGGCATAGAGCCCCATAACCAGCGTCGCCACCGCGGCCGAAGCGCAGGTGGCGAAGACCACACCGTCAGGCGGCATTCCTGCCTGAGCCAGGATTTGCGGATTCACCACAATGATGTAAGCCATGGTCACGAAAGTCGTTAGGCCACCTAGCATCTCCCGCTTCACTGAGGTCTGGTTTTCGGTTAGTTTGAAATAGCGATCGATCAACAGTCCCCCCTGACGTGGCATTGACGGGTGCTCGGACAGACTTAATAGGTAATTTTGTTGGGTTTGTTTTCCCACGCGCGAAACGCCGATAACGCTTCTTGGCGCATCATCTGAATCATCGGAATCTTGCGCTGCGAATGCGGTTGTGCGATTTCGTGATAGATCAGCGAATCGTCGAATCCGATCTTGGACGCGTCTGCATCAGCATTGCCAAAATAAACCCGGGAGAGGCGAGCCCAATAGATTGCCCCCAGACACATGGGACAGGGCTCACAGGAAGTGTAAATCTCGCAACCTTCGAGATCGAAGACGCCGAGTACCGTGCATGCCTCGCGTATGGCGACAACTTCCGCGTGTGCGGTAGGATCGTTCGTGGAAGTGACTTGGTTTGCTCCCTCCGCGATAATCGTGCCGTCCTTCACCACGACCGCACCGAAGGGACCGCCGTGTCCGGAGAGAACGTTCTCCAGGGAGAGCTGAATGGCGCGAGCCATGAAAGGATTGTCCATGTGTACGCTCTATCTATGCGCAATCGTTTAGGGTCTGCCGGCGTGAGCAACCCGCGAACCCCTACTCAGTCGACATGGACTTCTTCGCAGCCGCTTCGCTGAGAAGCGAGTATATGCTGCGGCTTAGAATTTCGTAAAATGCTTTTCGGTTTGCGAACGAATCGGAAAGCGGAGCGCCTTGGCATACATTTCCGCTAGGGCGAATTCACTGGAGCCGACATCTTGAGTCTGCAGGCTTTCCTTTCCCGTCAAGTGGTCACTCCCGAAGGGATCCGTCCGGGGGCCATCCTCGTCGAAGAAGAGCGCATCCAGGCAGTCGTTTCCCTCGATCAACTACCGGCTGCCGGTTACGAAATCCATGACGTCGGCAATGCGGCGATTCTTCCAGGGCTGGTTGATTCCCACGTACATATCAACGATCCCGGTCGCGCCGAGTGGGAGGGCTTCGAAACCGCAACGCGAGCCGCAGCGGCGGGAGGCTGCACCATGCTGGTCGATATGCCCCTGAACTGCCTTCCTGCGACGACGAATGTCGGAGCGCTTGCGGCCAAGCGTGCGGCGGCGCGGGCCAAATGCCACGTCGATTGGGCAGCTTGGGGCGGGGTGGTTCACGACAATCAAAACGACATTGCAGCTCTCGCTGCGGCTGGAGTACCCGGGTTTAAATGCTTCCTGGTCAATCCGGGCATCGACGGTTTCACTATGGTTACAGAGCAACAGCTGCGCGCGAGCCTGCCCCACATTGCTCGCACTGGGCTGCCGCTGTTGGTGCACGCGGAACTTCCCGGACCGATCGATGCGGCGACGGGCGCTCTTGCTGATGCCGACTGGAATTGTTATTCGACCTATCTCCAATCGCGGCCAGACGATGCGGAACGGTCTGCTATCCGGATGATGTTATCCCTGTGCCGCGAATACGGTTTTCGTTTGCACATCGTCCATCTGTCGACCAGCCTTGCCCTGGAGGAGTTGCGCGCTGCGCGCTCCGAAGGACTTGCCGTAAGCGTGGAGACCTGCCCGCACTATTTGCATCTGGCCGCTGAAACGATTGCCAACGGCGCAACCCTGGGCAAGTGTGCGCCGCCCATCCGCAGCCGTGAGAATTGCGAACGATTGTGGCAGGGGCTTAGAGACGGCACCATCGATATGGTAGTGACCGACCACTCTCCGTGCCTTCCATCCATGAAGCGGCTCACCGAGGGAAATTTCCGAACCGCTTGGGGTGGCATCGCAAGCTTGTCAATAGCGCTGCCGCTGATGTGGACTGAAGCCAGCAGGCGAGGCTTCACGTTGCTCGACCTGGCCGGCTGGATGGCGGCGGCCCCGGCTCGTTTGGCCGGTTGCGAAAGACGGAAGGGCCGAATCGCCGCCGGATACGACGCGGATTTTGTCATATTCGATTCCGACCGCGAATTCATTGTCAGCAAAGAAAGATTGCATTACCGGCATCCGGTCTCTCCGTACCTGGGGGAGACCCTGCGCGGCATGGTGAAGGCTACTTATCTGCGTGGAAATCTGATCTATGCTGAAGGATCGTTTCTCGGAAAACCTGGAGGACGGGAATCCGGCAATCATTAATCCGTCGACTTTATAAGAGTCTTTCACTTTTGCTTCGCACCTCCCGCGACGTCGGGACCCGCTCTGGCTTACACTATCCCATCCGCGGGTGCAGACCGTCCAGTTGGGTGACGAGAAACGAACTGATGAGAAGCGACAGCATCGTCGGCAAGTCCGTACCTCGCAAAGAGGGGCGCGACAAAGTTACCGGAACGTCCGCATACGTCGATGATATGGTTCTGCCCGACATGCTCTTTGGAGCAACCGTGCGCAGTCAGATCCCTCGCGGGCGGATCAGGCGGATCACGTTTAGTCCTCAAATCAATTGGGATGAGTTCGTAATCGTTGCTGCGAAAGATATTCCGGGGAAGAATTGTATTTCATTGATCAGCGACGATCAGCCTTGTCTGGCAAATGAAGTGGTGAGCCATCCTGAGGAACCCGTGCTCTTGTTGGCTCATCCCGACCGCCACCTTCTCCCGCAGGCGGTGGCGGCGATCTCGATCGAATACGAGCCCTTGCCGGCCATTTTTACGATAGAAGAAAGCGAGCGCCGCTCGGAAATCATTTGGGGCGAGGACAATATCTTTAAAACCTACTTGATCGAGAAGGGCGAAGTCGATGCTATCTGGGAGGATGCGGACTACATCGTGGAAGGCGAGTATACGACTGGCGCGCAGGAACAGCTTTACATCGAAAATAACGGGATGATCGCCGCCTTTGATGCTGCGCACGGAATCACGGTATGGGGTTCTCTGCAGTGCCCTTATTACATTCACAAAGCGTTGATGGCGCTTTGCGCTTTGCCTGCGGAGAAAGTCCGCGTAGTGCAGATGGAGACCGGAGGCGCCTTCGGTGGGAAGGAGGAATATCCCTCGATGATCGCGGCCCATGCTGCGCTGCTCGCGATGAAGTCCGGGAAACCCGTCAAAATTATTTATGACCGGATGGAGGACATGGCGGCGACGACCAAGCGTCATCCTTCGCGTACGCACCATCGGACGGCCGTCAGCAAGCAAGGCAAGCTTTTGGGCGGCGAGATCGAGTTCACGATTGATGGGGGAGCATACGCAACGCTGTCCTCCGTAGTCCTATCCCGCGGAGCAATTCATGCTGGTGGACCTTACTTCTGGCCGAATGTTCGTATTCGTGCGAAGGCGGTTGCGACCAACGCCCCACCGCATGGAGCGTTTCGTGGTTTTGGAGCGCCGCAGAGCTTGTTCGCGATGGAGCGGCACATGGATCGCATCGCGAAACAGCTGGGGGTTTCTCCGATTGAGATTCGCCGCAGGAATTTCCTCCAGCCCGGGCAGGCCACTACCACGGAGCAGGTTGTGCGCGAACAAATTAATCTCGAGAGGTTGCTGGCCCGAGCGCTCGAAGTTTCGGATTATCAAGGCAAGAAAGAGAAATTCGCAAAAGAGAATCAGGGCGGCACAATCAGGAAGGGCATGGGCATTGCCGCGTTTTTGCATGGTGCCGGATTCACCGGTTCGGGCGAGCGTTATCTAAGTTCTGTAGTCGGAGTAGAAGGGTGTGCAGATGGCGGCGTGCGCGTGCTGGTATCGAGCACGGAGTTTGGTCAAGGAACAAAAACTGTCCTCAGCCAGATTGCGGCTGAAGCTCTGGCTCTGCCCTATGAAAATGTCAGCATGGCCCAGCCGGACACTCTCGAAGTGCCCAACAGCGGCCCAACTGTCGCTTCACGCACGGTGATGGTGGTTGGCAAGCTGGTGCAGTCTGCGGCTTTGGGAGTTAAACAAACATTGATATCTTCCAACCTGCTTGGCGATGCTTATAACGCGGAAGAGTTTCGCGCAGCCTGCCAAGAATATGTCGCGACGCATGGCCAATTGCGCTCATGGTCCCGCTATGAGGCACCTGCCGATATTTTCTGGGACGATCAGAAGTATCGCGGCGAAGCCTATGCGGCCTTTGCCTGGGCGGTTTACATCGCGGAAGTAACCGTGGATCTGACAACCTGCGGCGTATCCGTGGATGACTTCGTTGCCCTCCAGGAAGTTGGCAAGGTTCTGCACCCGCTTCTGGCAAGAGGCCAGATCATCGGCGGCGTTGCCCAGGGAATCGGATTCAGCCTTTACGAAAAAGTGGTCTGGCAAAACGGACGCATGCAAAACGGCCAGATGACAAACTACATTATGCCGACCGCAACCGACCTGCCGCCCATTCGCGTGTTCTTCGAAGAATTGGGCAATGTCTATGGTGCATACGGCGCAAAGGGCATCGGCGAACTTCCGATGGATGGTCCGGCCCCGGCGATTGTCAATGCGGTGGCAGACGCGCTCGGAATTCATTTCGATTTCATTCCTTTGCTACCGGAAGACATCATGGATGGGCTGGAGGATGGGCGGGAGAAAGAAGGGCTGGCCGCATCGTCGCACCAGAGCGCGCTTGGTTTGGCAGGCAGGATCCGATGACCGATTCTCGCGCCATCCGTGCCAAAGCCCAGATCTCGTTCACGATCAATGGCGGGACGAAGACCGTGCAGGCTCACCCCATGGAGCGACTGCTCGACGTGTTGCGAGAGCGACTCCAGCTGACGGGCGCGAAAGAAGGCTGCGGAGAAGGCGAGTGTGGTTCATGCTCGGTGCTGATTGACGGCATGCTCGTGAACAGCTGTCTCGTGCCTGTTCTTCAGGCTGAGGGCTCAAACATTATTACCATCGAGGGAATCGCGGCAGGGGATACGCTGCACATCCTGCAGCAGGCCTTCCTACAGTGTGGCGGCGCGCAGTGCGGCATCTGTACGCCCGGAATGATTCTCGCCGGCGTGCATTTGCTGAACCGAAACCCTGAACCCACATGGGAAGAAATCCGGGAAGGCCTTTCGGGAAATCTCTGCCGCTGCACCGGCTACACGCAGATTATTGAAGCGGTAGCGGAGGCAGCGCGACGTAGGGCGACCGCATGAGATCGCATCCATCGGATTACGAAATGGTTGCGCCCGGCAGTTTGAACGCAATTATTTCACTGTTGGCAAATGAACCCGGGGTATGGCTTCCAATCGCCGGAGGTACCGATGTGATGGTCCAGTACGCGGCAGGGAAACTTGCGGCGCGAAAGCTGGTCAGCATTTGGAATCTTTCCGAATTGCGTCAGATTGAGGCCACAGCGAAGGAAATTCGGATCGGCGCAGGGTGTACCTATTCTGACCTTCGCGGCAATGAGATTGTCAGGCGCGAGTTCCCCCTCTTGTATAGCGCCTCAGGTTGGACCGGCGGAATTGCGAACCAGAATCGAGGGACGATTGGCGGAAACATCGTTAACGCATCGCCGGCCGCCGACTCCCTGCCCGCGCTGCTGGTTTACGATGCCGAACTGATTCTGGTATCGGTCCGGGGTGAGCGGCGACTGCCCTATGCAGGTTTTCACACTGGCTACAAGAAAACATTGCTGGCGGCCGATGAACTCATTCAAGCCATATGCTTGCCGCGGCGGTTCGCTGGATATTTCAGTCATGCCCGTAAGGTCGGGGCTCGTCACTCGCAGGCGATCTCCAAAGTCTGTATCGCAGCTCTCGGCCGTCTAGCTGACGGTGTAGTTCTGGATATCCGCATCGCGCTCGGAAGCGTGGCGCCAGTGCCGCTCCGTCTGAGGGAGACTGAGCAAGGCGTTAAAGGGAAGGCTATTGATTCCGAGCTTCTAGTTCTAGCCAGAGGCGCCGTGGTTGCCGAGATCCGGCCGATTGACGATATTCGATCGACTGCAAGGTATCGCGCGGCAGTGGCGGCCAATCTTGTAGCTGAATTCTTGCAGCTGCTGAGCTCGCGGCGAGCGCAGCCAAGCGATGTGCCAGTGGACACTGTCCTGGCGCGATGGAATCGTCTCTCGACCGTTGACGCCGCGCGAAACATTTTGCCCTGTTGCGGGTCTGTAGCCTGGGCTGACGGAATGGCGGCCAAGAGACCGATTGCGGACGACGCTGCCTTGCTGGCTGCGTCGGAGGAAACCTGGCGGAATCTGACGCCCGCAGACTGGCTGGAAGCGTTCCAGAGTCATCCCCGGATTGGGGAGTCGAGATCGTCCTCGGCGCAGTCTCCGCAAGTCTTACCTTCGAGGCAGCAGTCTGTAGAATGGTCGACCGAGGAGCAAGGCAAAATAGCGCAGGCCGAGACCGCGGCAAAGATCGCCCTGGCCGACGCGAACCGGGAATATGAGCGGCGCTTCAATCGCATCTTCATCGTGTGCGCTACGGGGAAGTCTGCCCAAGAGATTCTCGAGATAGTTCGCCGTCGCCTCGGCAATGACGCGGAGGGCGAACTTCACGAAGCCGCGGAGCAGCAGAGCCAGATTACGCAGATCCGGCTGAAAAAGTGGCTTCAAGAATGAGACGCATCTCGACCCACATTCTCGACATCGTTCATGGCAAACCTGCCCGGGACGTTGCCGTGCGATTGGAGAAACAGCACCCGCCCGCAGGCTGGCGAGTGTTGCACTCGACGCGAACCGATCAGGATGGCCGCTGTGCCCAGTTGCTCGAGGAACGCGAGGATGTGTCCGCCGGAGTCTATCGTTTGATTTTTGACACCGGGAGTTATTTCGCACTGCAGAAGGTGGATGCTCTGTATCCAGTGGTGGAAGTCACTTTCCATGCACAGGATGGCGAATCGCATTTTCACATTGCGCTGCTCCTCGGGCCAAACGGATATACAACTTACCGGGGAAGCTGACCTAATGTTTTCCCGCGATGGAGTTAGAAAGTGACCTCGTCAATCCGCGAATGGCTGCACCTTCTGGTGCGCTGGTTCCATGTTTTCGCTGCCATCCTGTGGGTGGGCCAAACTTATTATTTCACTTGGCTCGACGGACAATTTAGCAGGCTCGCGAAGCACAACGACGCCGAAGGGAAATCTCCGTCGATTTGGATGGTTCACAGCGGCGGCTTCTACACCGTCGACCGACGGAAATCCCTGGAGGTCGCGCCCGGGCAAGTTCACTGGTTTCGCTGGGAAGCACTGATGACCTGGCTGAGTGGAATGGTGCTGATGTTCCTGGTTTATTATTCCAGCTCCGGGCTGGTTGATCCCGATGTTGCCGCCATCTCCCAAGGGAGCGGCATTGCCATCGGCCTCGCCGTGATGATTGGCGGTTGGATCGTTTACGATCTGGCGGTGCGATCCTCTCTAGGGAGATCGGAGGCGGTATTTGCCGGATTCTCTCTTCTCGCGATTGCAGTACTTGTCTGGGGATTGATGCATGTCTTTAGCGGCCGAGCGGCCTACATTCATGTCGGAGCGGTGTTCGGAACGATCATGACCGCAAACGTCTGGTTTCGAATTCTTCCTTCCCAGCGCAAAATGATTGCGGCGTCGGCGGCCGGGGAAAAATTGGATCCCACTCTCGGCGCCCAAGCCAAGCTGCGCTCCAAACACAATACGTTCATGGCGGTCCCGGTTGTCTTTCTGATGATCAGCAATCATTTTCCGGTCGCTACTTATGGGAACGCCTACGCCTGGGAGGTTCTGGTCGGCACGGTTGTCATAGGATGGGTAGCGGCGAAGATTATTCGCCAAGCGTAGGACTGCAAGAGGTTCGTCCGGGAATAGAAATCTGTGGCAACCATCGCGACCACAAAGCGCGCCCACGAAGTCATCGCAAGGTGCCTCAAGATAGCTTCGTTTACGGAAGATCCCGGCACTACGCGGCGCACGTTCCTGTCGCCGCCCATGCGTGATTGTCATGAGGAGATTGCCCGCTGGATGGAACCGCTGGGTGCTCATGTGCGCGTCGATGCCGCCGGAAATCTTCGCGGATTTTACCCGGCCGCCGAGCCGAAAGCACCGCGCCTTGTGATCGGTTCGCATCTCGATACGGTTCCAAATGCCGGGGCCTACGATGGCATCCTCGGCGCTGTGCTTGCCATCACCTTGCTCGAAGGCTTGCAAGGACGGCGGCTTCCTTTCGGCATTGAGGTGGTTGGCTTTTCCGAAGAAGAAGGAGTGCGCTTCGGCACTCCCTTTATCGGCAGCCGTGCGCTGGTCGGAAGGCTGGATCAGAAAGTTTTGGAGCTTCGCGATGCCCAAGGAATTTCGCTGAGAAAGGCCATCGAAAATTTCGGACTGAATCCCCGCGAGATGCCTCAGGCCGAACTTGAGAACGACACGCTGGCCTATCTTGAGTTTCATATCGAGCAGGGGCCGGTTCTCGAGAAACTGAATCAGTCACTGGCCGCGGTGGAGGCGATTGCCGGCCAGAGCCGACTTGAGTTTACATTTCATGGTCGCGCCAATCACGCGGGTACAACCCCCATGCACCTTCGCCGCGACGCCATTGCCGGTGCCGCGGAGTGGATCGGCAGGGTAGAACATGTGGCTGGGGAAGTTCCTGGCTTGGTCGCGACTGTCGGCAAGTTCGAAGCCAAACCGGGAGCGGCGAACGTGATCGCAGAAGAGGTCCGGCTGACGCTCGATGTCCGCCATTGTTTCGATGACGTTCGAACTCGCGCCGTCGCGGATCTCATTTTCCAAAGTAAGGAGATTACGGCGCGTCGGGGATTATCGGTTCGTGAGAATGTTCTGTCGAGCCAGGCTGCCGTCGTGATGGATCCGTTTCTCACTGCGGAGATAGAGCAGGCAATCCGCAAGGCAGGATGCAGGCCCCATCGCATGGTGAGCGGCGCCGGTCACGACGCTATGATCCTGGCGGAAAGAGTTCCTGCTGCCATGATTTTTCTGCGCACTCCCGGCGGGATAAGCCACGATCCCGCGGAGTCGGTCGTCGTCGAGGATGTCGAGAAAGCAATCGAATGCGGATTGCATCTTCTCCATCAACTGGCCTCATCGCCAGAATTCCATACAAGGATGAACCGTGCATAATCTTGGCCGCACACGAAGCTCCCAGCAACCGAATCATTTATTGCTGACTGCAGACACTTTTGTGCGCACCACTCTACCTGGAATGAAGGCGTGTTCCGCAATTGTGCATGTCAGCCCCGCGCTGGGAGCCAAGTTCACGGAATACACTGCGGAATTTGAGGCAGGAGGAGAGTTGGGCTCGGCGCCCGCGCAGCGTTTCATTTTTGTGGTCGAAGGCGGCGTGAGGTTAGAAACTGCCGGCAAATCGACCGAACTCGGTGCGCGCGGCTACGCCTATCTCCCCGAAGGATCGCATCATCGAGTGACGGCTGCGAAGGCGAGCCGCGTTGCCGTCGTCGAGAAGCCCTATCAGGCTCTTGATTCGGTCCGGCCGCCGGATTTGATTATTTCCCACGAAGACGCGGTCTCTTCGCACCCCCTCGGAGACGATCCCAGCCTGCAGGTCAAATGCCTTCTTCCCGATGAAATGAATTTCGATTTCGCAGTGAACACGATGGTGTATCAGCCGGGAGCCTCGCTTAGCATGGTTGAGATGCACGTCATGGAACACGGTCTCATTATGCTCGAAGGCGGTGGAATCTACCGGCTGGGCGATTCCTGGTATCCCGTGACGGCGGGAGACTTCATCTGGATGGGCCCCTGGTGTCCGCAGTGGTTTGGAGCGATCGGCAAAGTGCCGGCAAAATATCTCATTTATAAAAACTGGAACCGGCATCCCTTGGCGGGCCTGGAGCGATGAGTCTCACAGTCGACCGGGATCGATTGCTGTCCGAAATTGACATCCTGGCTGCATTCTCGGAAGCGGAAGCGCCGGCGGTGACGCGAATTGTTTTCACGCCGGCCGACCTCAAAGCTCGAGCTTGGATGAAAGCACGTTGCGACGAAGCCGGACTGACGGTGCGACAAGATGCCGTCGGAAATACGTTCGCGCGCTGGAATGGCTCTGATCCCTCCGTGGCGGCTGTCGGAACCGGCTCGCATATCGATGCCATTCCAAACGCAGGAAAATATGATGGCGTGGTGGGAGTGCTGGGGGGCTTGGAAGCGATCCGTGCGTTGCGGCAGAGCGGATTTCGTCCGAGGCATTCGATTGAATTGCTTATTTTCACTTCCGAAGAACCGACCCGCTTTGGAATTGGTTGCCTCGGCAGCAGGCTGCTGTCCGGTACGCTATCTCCGGATGCAGCCAGAAAGCTAACGGATGGCGACCGAGGCACACTCGACGAAGTTCGGCGCCGGGCTGGCTTTCCGGGCGACCTTGGAGAAGTGAAGTTGCCCAGCGGCTACTACAAGGCATTCATCGAGTTGCACATTGAACAGGGACCGCTGCTGGAGCGGCAGCAGGTCCCGCTGGGCATCGTCACAAAGATTGCGGCCCCGGCGAGTTTTCGCGTTTTGATCGAGGGGACGGGGGGGCACGCCGGCGGCGTTTTAATGCCTGATCGCCAGGATGCTCTCTGCGCAGCTGCCGAACTGATTTTAGAGATTGAAAGCGCAGCCCGCGGCAGCGGAGCGGTTGATACAGTTGCAACCGTGGGTATCTGCGACGTATTTCCCGGCGCGGTTAACAGTATTCCCAGCCGGGTCGGCCTTAGTGTGGACATCCGCGACACTGATTTGCAGCGGCGCGACGAGGTGGTGCGCACCCTCGAGGCTACGACCAAGCGGGTTTCATCCAAACGGAAAGTTTCGATTCACACCGAGTTGTTAAACGCCGACGCACCGGCGGACTGCGATCCCGAAATCATCGCGGCGCTTTCAGAATCCTGCCACCTGCACCAACTGAACTTCCTTCCCATGGTTAGCCGTGCGTACCATGACTCGCTGTTTATGGCGCGCATCGCCAAGGTTGCGATGTTGTTTATCCCCTGCCTGCACGGATACAGCCACCGGCCAGACGAGTACGCGCATCCTGACGACATCGTTCGAGGAACGGTAATACTTGCCGAGACTCTGGCCGCTTTTTCCAGATGAGTTCGTCGAACTCGCTATGATCACACCTAAAAGAAATCAGCTTGTCTGCATCGATTCCCGGACCTTTGCGTAGCCGGGTTTGATGGCCGAATAGATGAAATTGATGCGCTCTTTGTACGGCAGAAAAGCGCTCTTCATTGCATTGATGGTGATCTTCTCAAAATCCGCCAGCGACAAGCCAAATGTGTCGGCGGCGGCCTGGAATTCTTTGCTCATCGTGGTGCTGCTCATCAACCGGTTGTCCGTGTTCAGAGTGACGCGGAATTTTTCCTGATAAAGAATCTTGAATGGATGCTCTGCCAAGGTGGGCGTGGCCCCGGTGTGAACATTACTCAGCAGGCAAATCTCCAAGGGAATGCGTTTGTCGAGAACGTACTGCGCCAGATCGCCCAGATTCACCGCCTTGCCATCCACCACCGCTATGTCATCGATCAGCCGCGTGCCGTGCCCAATGCGATGCGCGCCACAATATTGAATAGCTTGCCATATCGATTCTTTTCCATAACCTTCGCCCGCATGAACCGTAATATTGAAGTTCTCGCGCTGGATGTAGTGAAAGGCATCGACGTGCTTCTTCGGAGGATACCCACCTTCTTCGCCCGCAAGATCGAAGCCCACAACGCCGCGTGCGCGGAAATCGACTGCCAGTTCGGCCATTTCGAGAGAGGTGTTCATGTTGCGCATCGCGCAAATAATCAAACCGGAAGAGATGCCGAAATCTTTTCTTCCTCGTTCCATGCCTTTGAGCACCGCCGAAACAATCTGCTGATGGGTTAACCCCTTTTGAGTATGAAAGATTGGTGCAAAGCGAGTCTCAAAATAAATAATCCCATCCCGACTCAGATCTTCGGCTTGCTCGTAGGCGACGCGCTGCAGGGCTTCCTCGGTCTGCATTACGGCAATGGTGTGGGCAAAACCTTCGAGGTATTTGGCCAGGCTGCCCTGATTTGCCCCGCGAAAGAACCATTCAGCCAGGGCATGGGGATCAACGGTTGGGAGCTTCGCGTATCCTGAATCTCTTGCCAAGTCGATGACGGTTTGTGGGCGGAGCACGCCATCCAAATGCTCATGCAATAAGACTTTAGGAAGGCTCTGCAATAGCTTTTTATCCAGCTTCATGGAGTGCGATCCTCTACCAGCCGAGGCAGTGACTTGTTGCAGCAGACGAAAACCCTGTCAAACTAATATTACAGCTGAATTCGTGGGTGGCAGTCACTCTCTGCCGATGTCTTCGTTCCAGATCTCGGGGTTTAAGCGAATGTATTCGGCCAGCATCGAAGCGCACTCCTCCGAATCCAGGTCGATGATTCTTACGCCCAGCGAACCCAGCCACTCGACACCGCCCTGAAAATTGCGGCTCTCTCCGACGACTACCATGCCGAAACCAAACTGCCGCACCAGACCACTGCAATACCAGCAGGGTGCCAGGGTTGTGACCATGATGAGCTTGCGATAGCTGCGCTGACGTCCTGCGTTGCGGAATGCGTCTGTCTCGGCGTGCAGTGCAGGATCTCCGTTTTGCACACGGCGGTTGTGCCCGGCGCCAAGGAGTTTGCCGCTTTGGTCAAAAATCGCTGCACCGATCGGAATGCCGCCCTCGACCAAGCCTGTGCGGGCCTCGGCGATCGCTATTTCCAGCATTCGAGAGTAATCGGAACCCGACATGGTCTTCGATTATAAGAGGCGACCATGAAACTCGAACAGTGAGCGATTTTGACAAAACTCGTGGCGGGAACTCGCGCAAACAGTAATGAGGAACGAGCTAAAGAAGTGATGGAGCAGATCGAAGTCTGCGATTCTGCCGTTCCCGAGAGCGATCCTTGGCAAAGGGTCTAAGTTATTTCTGCATGAGAAGTTGCGGGTGTTATGCCCGGATGCAGGGCAGGATGGTGCCGAATCGATCGGCCTCCACTGATCTGACTCACTGCCGCGACCGTGCGAAAAGCAATTGACGCGTCGGCATTGATCGCCTAATATCAGTTGGTAATGGCTTCGCTCCACCACCATCGGCACCACCATCACCATGCGATGAGCGGGTTAGCGGAGCACTTTGGATGATGACCTAAAAGCACTCATAGGAAATCCAAGCCCGCTGACGCGAACTGCGCAGCGGGCTTTTTATTTCCGTTGCCAGCGTTCGCGCGCCGGGAGTGAGGAAGAGGCTTCGAGTGGAAATCGACTTTGACAAAATGCAAGGCTTGGCTCCCGCGGTAATTCAGGACGTGTCCACCGCGGAGTTGCTTATGGTTGGCTTCATGAACCGCGAGGCGTTAGAGACGACTCTTCGGACGGGCTTCGTCACTTTTTACAGCCGCACTAGACAGAGCCTGTGGACGAAAGGTGAAACCTCCGGTAATCGGCTGGAGGTGGTCGCAGCATGGACGGACTGCGACCGCGACACGGTGCTGCTGCGCGTGCGCGTGTTGGGTGAAGGCAAGGTTTGCCATACCGGATCGAGATCCTGTTTCACCCAGGAACTCTCTCTGGGCGTGCCAACTCTGGCGGAGGAAGCGGGGGCGCAGCGATGAAGCTTCGTTTGGGCATTCCCAAGGGAAGTTTGCAGGAAGCCACACTCAGCTTGTTCACTCGCGCCGGTCTGCGCGTCTACACCAGTGCGCGCTCCTATTTTGCCGCAACCGATGATCCGGAGATTGAATGTCTGCTCATCCGTGCGCAGGAAATGGCGCGCTACGTCGAGCATGGGGCGCTGGATGCCGGCCTTACCGGCCTCGACTGGGTGCTGGAGAGTGGGCTGGACGTAGTTCGGGTGACCGATCTGATCTACGCGAAACAGAGCATGGGCAAAGTTAAGTGGGTGCTGGCAGTGCCGGAGGATTCTTTCTTCGAAAAGCCCGAAGACCTCAAGGACCGGATCGTGGCAACGGAATTAGTAAATTTCACCCGCACCTACTTTGCCAGCCGAAACGTGCCCGTCAAGGTTGAGTTCTCCTGGGGCGCGACGGAAGTAAAGCCGCCATTGTTGGCCGACGCCATCGTCGAAGTCACGGAAACCGGGAGTTCGCTGCGCGCCAACCATTTGAGAATCATCGAAACGGTGCTGGAATCCAATACCCAACTGGTCGCGAACCATGCAGCCTGGGCTGATCCCGAGCGGCGGCTCAAGATCGAGAACCTGGCAGTAATGCTCCGCGGGGCGATCGCCGCGCTGGGCAGGGTGGGCCTGATGCTCAACGTGCGCAGACCAGATTTGGCCGCAGTCCTCAGCCTGCTACCCGCATTGCAGAATCCGACCGTCGCACCGCTCGCCGATAACGAATGGGTGGCAGTCAACACGGTGATCGAAGAGAACGCAGCCTGGTCTCTGATTCCAAAACTGAAGCAAGCGAACGCCCAGGGAATCGTCGAGTATCCGCTGAACAAGGTGGTGATGTGATGCGCATGCGAATTTTTGACGGGCTCAAGAAGGAGCGATTCGTACGCCGGCTGGAACGGCGCGGCGCAACCGACCTGGACGAGGTTTCACCTGCGGTGCGGCGCATCGTGAACAACGTTCGGCGCAACGGTGATCGAGCCTTACGACGGTATGCCGTGCGCTGGGACAATTTGGGTGGGGACGAAGCTGTGCGGGTGCCGGAGGCTGATCTCGATGAAGCTTGGCAGAATAGTTCTCCGGAACTGCAGGACGCCATCACTCAGGCCGCCGGCAACATTCGCCGTTACTGCGAATGGCAGAAACCGAAGGAGTGGCGCCGCGAAATTCGGCCCGGCGTTTGTGTGGGACAGTTGGTTCGTCCGCTGCAATCGGTGGGCTGCTATGTTCCCGGCGGACGCTATCCCTTGCCCTCGACATTGCTGATGACGGTAATTCCGGCGCAGGTTGCGGGCGTGCCAGAGATTCGGGTAGTTTCACCGCGACCTGCGCAAGCCACGTTAGCCGCCGCCGCTTTTCTAGGCGTGCGCGAATTCTACAGGGTTGGAGGAGCGCAGGCGGTCGCTGCCCTCGCCTATGGAACCGAAAGCGTTCCGCGCGTCAGCAAGATCGTGGGTCCCGGAAACCGGTACGTGACCGCGGCCAAGAAGTTGGTTGGGTTCGATTGTGCCATTGAGTTCCTGGCCGGCCCTACTGAAGCGGTCATCGTAAGTGCGGAGGGTGATCCGGTTTTCATTGCCAGTGACTTGGTCGCGCAGGCCGAGCATGATCCCGACGCGCTCTCGATCCTGGTTACGAATTCGCGTGAACTAGCGACAGCGGTGCAAACAGAAGTACAGGGAAGTGTGCGTACAAATCCCATCGCGGCTCAGTCGCTTTCGCGCAACGGAGCCATTCTTGTGGTTGCTTCTCTCGAAGAAGCGGTCGAGATCGCAAATCGCATTGCGCCCGAGCATCTAACCTTGCCGGCGGCGCTGGAACCGGCGGTTAAAAATGCCGGTTCAGTTTTTCTGGATGAGTTTACCCCGCAGTCCGCAGGGGATTACATCTCTGGCCCGAATCACGTATTGCCTACCGGAGCAATGGCGCGCTTGCGCGGTGGCTTGAGCGTGCTGGATTATGTCCGCATTATTGCTTGCCAGAAAGTATCCCGCGAAGGGATTCGAGCCATCGCTTTGCCGGCCATTGTGCTGGCGGAAACCGAAGGCTTGCGCGCGCACGCCGAATCGTTGCGGGTGAGGTGCCGGTGATGCTTGAGGCCCGCGCCGCGGTAAAGACTATGCATGCTTATCGGCCGCCGTTGGCCGGCCGGGCGGGACTGCGGCTTGATTTCAACGAGAGCACAATCGGATGTTCGCCGCGGGTGTTGGCACGGCTGCACACGCTGGATGCGGAAGCCCTGGCACGTTATCCAGAGCGCGAGCCGGTGGAAGGTCAAGTGGCCGATTTTTTTGAACTCGATGCGGCTCAGGTTCTGCTCACCAACGGGATGGATGAGGCAATTCATTTGCTGTGCTCGACTTATCTCGAGCCCGGCGACGAGGCGATGATTGTCGTGCCCACTTTTGCGATGTATGCGATCTTCGCGCAGGCGGAAGGTGCGAGTCTGGTTCAGATACCTTCCGGCGATAACTTTTCCTTTCCTTTGGAAACAGTGCTTTCGCGAATCAGCTCCCGCACCCGGCTGATCGCAGTGGCAAATCCTAACAATCCCACGGGAACGGCGGTGGCGTGCGAGAGTCTGCTTCAGATCGCCCGAGCGGCGCCGCAGGCGGCGGTCCTGGTGGATGAAGCCTATTTCGAATTTCACGGCGAGACGCTCCTCAAGCATGCCGGGTGGCCGCCTAATCTTTTCGTAGCGCGAACTTTTTCGAAGGCTTACGGTTTGGCTGGTCTGCGAATCGGCGTTCTCACCGGAGACGCGAGACAGATGGCGATGGTGCGTCGGGTTGCTTCGCCCTATAACGTGAATGCAGTGGCGTTGGCGGTGTTGCCCGAGGCTCTTGCGGATCAGCCATACGTCGAACGCTATGTCACGGAAGTGCAGCAGGGCCGCGACCTTTTAGAGCAGGAGCTTAGAGCCCTTGGCCTGCACTGCTGGCCTAGCCGCGCCAACTTTGTGCTGGTCCGCGTCGGGCCCGCGCACGCAGAATTCCTTCAAGCTTTGCGCACTCGAGGAATTCTCGTGCGCGACCGAAACGCTGATCCGGGATGCGAAGGTTGCGTGCGGCTCACCCTGGGGTCGTACGAACCCACGCGGATTCTGATCGGGGCGCTGCGCGATGTAGTCGGGAAACTCGGGCTGTCGAGTGAGGTCAGGGCGTGAGGAAAGCTAAACTCGACCGCAAGACCGCGGAAACCGAGATTCGGATTGCGCTCACCATTGAAGGTCGTGGACAGTATGAAGTGTCCACTGGAATCCGCTTTCTTGACCATATGCTTGAACTCTTTGCCCGGCATGGCGGATTCGATCTGAAACTGGCAGCCACAGGCGACCTTGATGTCGATCAGCACCACACCGTGGAGGATGTTGGGATTGCTCTGGGCGAAGTATTCGACCGTGCTTTGGGCAATCGCCGCGGCATCCTGCGCGCCGGCTATTTCCTCATGCCCATGGACGAAACTCTCGGCCTGGCGGCCGTCGATTTCGGGGGACGGGTTGCCGCCGTAGTCGATACCAAGGTCCGTGCAGCGCGAGTAGGGGATCTGCAGGCGGAACTGGTGTGTGATTTTTTCGAAGGCTTTGCCCGGGGCGCACGCGCGAATGTCCATGCCCGTGTGTTATATGGACGGTCCAGCCACCACAAGATCGAAGCGCTCTTCAAAGCCTTCGCCAGAGCCCTGCGCGTGGCCTGCTCGCGCGACCGTCGCCTGGGCCGCATGCTGCCGAGCACCAAGGGCCTTTTGTGATTGCCATTGTGGACTACGGCGCCGGCAACCTCAATTCGGTGAAGAAGGCCTTCGACCATCTCGGCGCTCAAGTCGTTGTAACGGACCAGCCTGAACTCGTAGCCGCAGCCGACAAGGTTGTCTTGCCCGGGGTGGGACACTTCTCATCGCTCGGAGCTTTGTACCGAACTGGCTTGCACGAAGTTCTGCTGAACGGCGTTTCCGCCAAGCGACCATTTCTCGGAATCTGTCTGGGAATGCAATGGTGCTTCGAAGGCAGTGAAGAGTGCAGTGAGATTCCGGGAGCAGGAATCTTTCCCGGAAAATGCCGGCAGTTTCCGTCGTCCGTAAAGTCGCCGCATGTCGGTTGGAATTCACTGATGGTGCAGCACGGGTCACGCTTGCTGCGAGGCATCGCGCAGGACTCATTCGTCTACTACACCCATTCTTTCCATGCGCCACAGGTGACTGCCACGACGGGGGCAAGCGAGCACGGACTCTGGTTTGCAGGCGCGGTCGAACGAGATAACGTTTTTGGAGTGCAGTTCCATCCGGAAAAATCCGGAGAGGTGGGGCTCTCTATCTTGAAGAACTTCTGTGAGGTCTGATGTGTTGACGAAGCGCATCATCGCCTGCCTGGATATGGACGGCGGCCGGGTTGTGAAAGGCGTGCGATTCAAGAACCTGCGCGATGCCGGAGATCCCGCGGCGTGCGCTACGGCTCACGCGGCCCAGGGCGCGGACGAAATCGTTCTCCTGGATATTACGGCCACAAGCGGGAACCGGCGCACCCTGCTGGATGCGGTTCGCCGCACAGCGCGCTCGCTATTTGTCCCGTTTACGGTTGGCGGAGGAATCCGTAGCCTCGAGGACGCCGCCTCGGTCTTCGATGCGGGCGCCGACAAGATCGCGGTCAACTCGGCCGCCGTGAGCGACCCCGCATTGATTGGCAGAATCGCAGGGCGTTTTGGATCGCAGGCAGTGGTGGTGGCAATCGATGCAAAAAGGATCGATGAAACCTTTGAGGTGTTCGTTGCCGGAGGACGTGTATCGACAGGTCACAACGCCATTCAGTGGGCGCGGGAGGCCGCGGCTTGGGGAGCGGGGGAGATCCTGCTGACTTCGATGGATCGCGATGGAACCCAGTCCGGGTTTGACTGCGAGTTGGTGAGCGCGGTGGCGCAAGCGGTTTCGATTCCTGTCATCGCCTCGGGCGGAGCAGGATCGGCGCGCGATTTCATTGAAGTGTTTCACCGGGGCCATGCTGACGCGGCCCTGGCAGCGTCCATCTTTCATTTCGGCATTGAGAATATCGCTCAGCTGAAAGGCGAACTGCACCATGCCCGGGTGCCGGTGAGGTGGCCATGCTGATTCCATCGATCGATCTGATGGGCGGCAAGATTGTGCAGTTGGTGCAAGGCGAGAAGAAAGCGCTGGAGTTCGACAATTTTGAATATTGGATTGAGCGCTTCTCCAGATATCGGATGGTGCAGGTGATCGATCTGGATGCTGCACGGGGCAACGGGAATAACCTCTCAATCGTGAATCAGGTTGTCGAGCGGTTGAACTGCCAGGTTGGTGGCGGCATTCGCAGCCTCGAAACGGCGCGCGCGATTCTACGGGCGGGCGCATGCAGGGTAATCTTCGGTTCCACGTTGTTCGCAGATGGAAAGATCAACACCCGGTTCGCCGCGCAACTTGCGACCGAACTGGGCACGGCGCCGCTGGTATTTGCCCTCGATTCCAGAGCCGGCCGGGTGGCGATCGACGGCTGGCGCAAACAGACAGCGGTGACGGCGTTCGACATGATTCGCGAACTCGAACCCTTCTGCGAAACCTTTCTCTATACCCACATTGATACGGAGGGGCTGATGGGCGGAATCCCGATGGAGACCGTGAATGCAATCCGGCAGGCAACTTCGCGGCGGCTGGTGGTGGCCGGCGGCATCAAAGCTCAGCAAGAAATCGATGCCCTGGACGCGCTCGGGATGGACGCCGTGGTGGGAATGGCGCTGTATTCAGGCACGCTATCGGCGTGAATCCGAACGATTCGCGGCAGCAACTTTTCTGTGCCCGCGGGTTTTGAAATTCGCATACTCCGCATCGAAATTCTGAGTTGTACTTGTCAACCGCGAAGGCTTATCACAGAATCGACGGACTGGGCTTGGAGTGGAGTGTGGGCTGCGCCCGCAGCCTCAGGCTCAAGTCCAGGAACAACCGATTCGTGGTTCGAAATTCATCCCTAGGAGAAGCCGTGACGTCCCGTGCAAGCCATATCAATGGCATCCCGCCGGCGCAAGGTCTGTACCATCCTGCGCATGAGCACGACGCCTGCGGGATCGGGTTCGTGGCCAGCATCCGCGGCGCGAAGAGCCACGACATCATTCGCGACGGGATTCAAGTGCTGCTGAATCTGGCACACCGCGGAGCTTGTGGTTGCGATGCTGAGACCGGCGACGGCGCAGGTGTGCTGATTCAGATTCCGCACAACTTCTACGCCCGCCAATGCGCGCAAGTGGGATTCGAGTTACCGCTGCCCGGTTCTTACGGGGTCGGCATGACGTTCCTGCCCGTGGAGAAGCACCCCCGGTTGCAGTGCGAAGGGATTCTGGAGCGAATTGTTCGCGAGGAGGGTTTGTCCGTATTGGGCTGGAGAGATATGCCGGTCTTCGCTTCGGCAATTGGTCGCGTCGCGCGAGCCTCGCAGCCCTATATTCAGCAGATTTTTATCGGACGGCCTCCGGGTCTTGAGGAAGACGCTTTCGAGCGAAAACTGTACATCGTGCGTAAGCGTGCCGAAGGCGAAATACGCGAATCTGGCGATGAGAGTGCGGGCACGTTTTACATCCCCTCGCTCTCTTGTCGAACCGTCGTCTACAAAGGATTGGTGCTGGCCTCCCAGCTCACGAACTTCTACCGCGAGCTTTCCGATCCAGATGTGATCAGCGCTCTCTGTTTGGTACATCAGCGTTTTTCGACGAACACATTTCCCAGCTGGCAGCGCGCGCATCCTTATCGTTACATCGCGCATAACGGCGAGATCAATACGCTGCGCGGAAATGTGAACTGGATGCATGCCCGCCAGTCGCTGCTGGCATCGCCGCTGTTTGGCGACGATCTGAAGAAGCTTTTTCCGGTCATCGAGCCGGAGGGGAGCGACTCCGCGAATTTCGACAATGCACTCGAGCTGCTGCTCCAGGCCGGGCGCAGCCTGCCGCACGCGATGGCCATGCTGATTCCAGAAGCTTGGGCAGGAAATCCGCACATGAAGCCGGATAAGCGGGCGTTTTATGAGTATCACGCTTGCCTGATGGAGCCGTGGGACGGCCCGGCGGCGGTGGCGTTCACCGACGGCCGCGTCATCGGAGCCACCCTCGATCGCAATGGTCTGCGTCCCGGAAGATATGTGGTAACGCATGATGAGGTTGTGATCATGGCCTCCGAAGCCGGCGTGCTGAAAGTCGCACCGGAGCAGGTAAAGATGAAAGGCCGTTTGCAACCGGGAAAAATGTTTCTGGTCGACACGGTCGAGGGTCGCATCGTCTCGGACAAAGAGATCAAGCACCGCCTGGCCTCGCAGCAGCCCTATGCCGAGTGGCTCAAGGACAACCAGATCACCATGAACCAGTTGCCCGAGCCTTCACGGACGCATCCTCCTGATCCCGAGACTCTGCTGCGGCGGCAGCGCGCATTCGGTTATACCGATGAAGATTTGAAGATGATTTTGGCGCCCATGGCATCCAATAGCGAAGAACCCGTGGGCTCGATGGGAACCGACACTCCGCTGGCATGCCTCTCGGATCGGCCACAGCCGCTGTTCAATTACTTCAAACAGTTATTCGCGCAGGTCACCAATCCTCCGATCGATCCCATTCGCGAAGAAATGGTGATGTCGCTGATCAGCTACATCGGCAGTGAGCGCAATATTCTCGAGGAAGCGCCGGAAAATTGTCACATGCTGAAGCTGGAGCATCCGCTGCTGAGCAATCGTGAACTCGAGAAGCTGCGCCGGGTTTCGACCCGGGATCTGCTGGCCACCACGCTGCCTGTGCTGTTCCGGGCAGGCGAGGGGGAGGCAGGACTCAAGCGGGCGCTCGATGAACTTTGCCAGAGAGCGTCATTGTCGGTTCGAGCGGGATACAGTCTGCTGATTCTTTCCGATCGCGGAGTGGATAAGGATTACGCGCCCATCCCTTGCTTGCTGGCACTGGCCGCGGTGCATAACCTCCTGGTCAGGGAAGAGACGCGAACTCAAGTGGCTCTCATCACCGAATCTGGCGAACCGCGCGAAGTGATGCATTTCGCCTTGTTGAGCGGATACGGAGCGAGTGCAATCAATCCTTATCTGGCCCTGGAGACGGTGGAAAATCTCGCCTGGCGTGGCGATCTGGCCGGCGGCATCACTCGTGAGCTTGCGGTCAAGAATTTCATGAAGTCGGTAAAGAAGGGGCTATTGAAGACCTTCGCCAAAATGGGTATTTCGACACTGCAAAGCTATCAGGGTGCCCAGGTCTTCGAGGCAATTGGACTGAAGAAAGATTTGGTCGAATCTTATTTCGCGGGGACCTCCTCGCGCCTGGAAGGAATAGGCCTTGACGTCCTCGCCCGCGAGGCCCAACTCAACCACGAACATTCTTTGCGTCCGGTCACAGAATTCGAGACCGAACTTGCAGTCGGCGGCGCCTACCACCAGCGGGTGGATGGCGAATATCATCTGTTGAATCCCCTGACCATCAGCAAACTGCAGCAGGCCGTGCGGCAGCAAAGCTTCCAGACATTCCAGGAATACACCGAACTGATCGACAAGCAGAGCACCAACCTGTGTACTCTGCGCGGATTGATGAAGCTGAAGCAGAGCGCCAGGCCGGTTTCGATTGCCGAAGTGGAGCCAGCGAAGGAAATTGTGAAGCGCTTTACCACCGGAGCAATGTCATTTGGCTCCATCAGTAAAGAAGCGCATGAGACGCTGGCCATCGCCATGAACCGCATTGGCGGCAAGTCGAACACGGGCGAGGGGGGAGAGGATGAAAAGCGCTTCGGGCCGGATGCCAGCGGAGATCTGCGGCGCAGCGCGGTAAAGCAGGTAGCTTCGGCGCGTTTCGGTGTGACCGCGAACTATCTGGTCAACGCAGACGAATTGCAGATCAAAATGGCGCAGGGCGCGAAACCTGGCGAGGGTGGCCAACTCCCGGGGTACAAAGTGGACGAAGTGATCGCTCGCTTGCGGCATTCAATCCCCGGGGTCGGACTGATTTCGCCGCCGCCGCATCATGACATTTACTCGATCGAAGATCTCGCACAACTGATTTACGACCTGAAAAATGTTAACCCGCAAGCCCGCATCGCGGTGAAGCTGGTAGCCGAGGCGGGTGTGGGCACGGTGGCCGCGGGCGTGGCCAAGGCGCACGCCGATGTAGTTCTGATTAGCGGCGACAGCGGCGGGACGGGAGCGTCCCCGCTGAGTTCCATCAAGCACGCGGGCATTCCTTGGGAGTTGGGCCTGGCGGAGACGCAGCAGGTGCTGCTGCTGAACGATCTGCGAAGCCGCATTCGCGTGCAGACCGACGGCAAACTGCAAACCGGCCGCGATGTGGTCATCGCCGCATTGCTCGGAGCCGAAGAGTTTGGTTTTGCCACCACGCCGCTGATTGCCATGGGATGCGTGATGATGCGTAAGTGTCATCTCAATACCTGCTCCGTGGGCATTGCCACGCAGGATCCTGTGCTGCGCAAGCAGTTCCAGGGCCAGCCCGAGCACGTCATCAATTTCTTTTTCTTTCTTGCCGAACAAGTGCGCCAGCACATGGCGGAGCTCGGATTTTGCAGCTTCAACGAGATGGTGGGGCGGGTTGACATGCTGGACGTTGAACCGGCAGTCGATCACTGGAAGGCGCGAGGGCTCGATTTTTCGGCAATTCTCTACAGCCCCCCGGTGCCCTCGCGAGTGGCGAGGCGGTGCGTGCAGGCGCAGGACCACGGTCTCGAAGACGCGCTTGATCACAAAATTCTCCAGGCTGCGCGCGTCGCTATCGACACGCTTACTCCGGTCGAGATTAGCCTGCCGGTGCGCAACGTTCACCGCACCGTGGGTACGATGCTGAGCGGAGAAATTGCGCGCGCCTATGGCTCTGTAGGATTACCCGACGATACGATTCGGGTTCATCTGACGGGCTCAGCCGGACAAAGCCTGGGTGCTTTTCTTGCCAACGGCGTCACTCTGACGCTCGAGGGCGAAGCCAACGACTATGTCGGAAAGGGTCTATCCGGCGGACGTTTAGTTGTGTATCCACCGCGTGCGTCCCGGTTCGCTGCCGAAGAGAATATCCTGATCGGAAATGTTGTGCTCTACGGGGCCACCAGTGGAGAGGCTTTTTTCAACGGAGTTGCCGGAGAACGATTCGCGGTTCGCAACTCGGGAGCGACTGCGGTGGTGGAAGGAGTCGGCGATCATGGCTGCGAGTACATGACGAACGGGCTGGTGCTCGTGCTGGGATCATGCGGAAGGAATTTCGCGGCGGGCATGAGTGGCGGCGTCGCTTACGTCTTTGATGAGCGGGGTAATTTCGCGGAGGAGCGATGCAATCTCGGTTCGGTCGATCTGGAATCGGTGACCGAGGCGCAAGATGCGGAGGTTCTCAGAAATCTGATCGCGCGGCATCTGGAGCTGACCGGGAGCCGGCGAGCCAAGTCGATTCTGGAGAATTGGTCTGACCTGCTGCCGCGCTTCATTAAAGTATTCCCCCACGAATTCAAGCGAGTGCTGGGAGCAAGCCGCAGCCGCCCGGCCCTGGTTCCCAGTCAGCCGATGGCCCGGGTCGCACAAGCCGAGCATGTGCGCCACGTACAGGTGCAGAATGGGTAAGACCACGGGGTTTCTTGAATATTCTCGCGAGCTTGCTCCGCGTCGCCCGGTTACCCAGCGCGTCAATGACTGGTTCGAAATTTATCTCGACCTGCCGGAAGAAACTCTCAGGAAACAAGGCGCGCGCTGCATGGATTGCGGCGTACCTTTCTGTCAGACGGGGTGTCCCGTCAACAATCTGATTCCCGATTGGAACGATCTGGTGTACCGCGGCCGCTGGAAAGACGCGGTGCGGCAACTGCACGCCACCAATAATTTTCCGGAATTCACCGGCCGCATTTGTCCAGCCCCATGCGAGGCATCGTGCGTGCTCGCGATCAATCAGCCGGCGGTTACGATCAAACAAAACGAAAAAAACATTGTTGAGCGGGGATTTCTGGAAGGCTTAATCCGGCCCGAGCCGCCAAAGCTTCGGACCGGGAAGAAGGCCGCGATTGTGGGGTCTGGACCAGCGGGCCTGGCAGCGGCGCAGCAGCTCTGCCGCGCCGGTCACGCGGTAGTGGTGTACGAAAAAGCGGACCGCATCGGTGGCTTGCTGCGATACGGCATTCCGCAGTTCAAGCTGGAGAAGCACATCATCGATCGTCGCCTGGAGCAGATGTCGGCCGAGGGCGTGAGTTTTGTTACCGGCGCTGAAGTTGGAAAGAATATTTCGCTGGAGGATCTGCGCCGCGACTGCGATGCGGTCGTGCTTGCGGGTGGCGCTGAACAGCCGCGCGATCTCAAAGTGCCAGGGCGTGAACTGAAGGGAATCCATTTCGCCATGGAGTACCTGCCGCAGCAGAACCGTCGCTGTCTAGGGGATACGGTCGACGCGGAGACGGAGATTCTGGCTACCGGCAAGCGAGTGATTATCATAGGAGGCGGCGATACCGGGGCAGACTGCCTGGGAACCTGTCATCGCCAAAAGCCGGTCTCGGTACACCAGTTCGAGATCATGCCCAAGCCACCAGATGAGCGATCGCCGCTCACTCCCTGGCCCATGTGGCCAATGCAACTACGCATCGAAGGGGCGCACGAGGAAGGCGGCATTCGCGACTGGAGCATTGCTACCACGAAATTCAGCGGCGAGGTAGGAAGCGTCAAGCGACTGCACGCCGTGCGCGTTGGTCCCGCGCCGAAATTCGAGCCGATTCCGGGTAGCGATTTCACGATCGATGCAGACTTGGTACTCATCGCGATGGGCTTCCTCGGTCCGGTTCGGAATGGAATGATTGAACAATTGGGCCTGGCACTCGATCAGCGCGGCAACGTGGCGACAGATCGCAGCTATATGTCCTCGGTGCCCGGAGTTTTTGCGGCTGGAGATATGCGGCGAGGCCAATCGCTGGTCGTTTGGGCGATTGCCGAGGGCCGAAAAGCAGCCGCTGCGGTCGACACCTATCTCCGTTCTTCGGCCGTAAGATCCGCTCCCCGGATTTCTGCTGTCGAACCAATCGCCTCGTAATTGTAACTGCCGGTGTTGCTGCCAAAGATTTAAGATAACAGCGCGAGCGTAATGATAGGGATCCAGGATATTCAGAGGGCGATGGGCCGGATACGGGGAGCCATTCGCATCTCTCCCTGCACCCACTCGGAGGCTTTTTCAGCACTCACCAAAAGCGAGATCTTCCTCAAACTCGACAATCAGCAGCGAACCGGAGCCTTCAAAGAGCGCGGTGCCCTGAATAAGTTGCTCACGCTCACCGCCGAAGAAAGGGCGCAAGGAGTGATTGCCGCGTCCGCTGGCAATCATGCGCAAGGCGTTGCCTATCATGCTGGCCGGCATGGCATTCGGGCGCTTATTTACATGCCCTTGCCCACACCGCTCACCAAAGTATCTGCCACCCGCGCCTACGGAGCGGAGGTAGTCCTTCACGGCGCGAACTACGACGAAGCGTATGAGCAGGCCATCGAGCAAAGCCAGCAATGCCATTTGACGTTGATCCATGCTTTCGACGACGACGCGGTGATTGCCGGGCAGGGCACGCTGGGATTGGAAATTCTGGAACAGCAGCCGGATATCGAGGCCATCGTTGCGCCCATCGGGGGCGGTGGCCTGATCGGCGGCATCGCGTGCGCGGTCAAAGAAATGAATCCAGCTGTCCGAGTCTTTGGAGTGCAGCCAAGCAAGATAGCTTCCATGAAAGCCGCAATGGCCCATGGAGGCCCGGTAACGCTTAAGTCCGCCGCCACCATTGCCGACGGAATTGCGGTGCGGCGTGCCGGCGAAAGGACGTTTCCGCTGGTTCGCAAATACGTAGACGACATTGTTAGCGTCGAGGAAGAAGAAATTGCCAATGCCATACTGCTGCTTCTCGAAAAGGAGAAGACTCTGGCGGAAGGTGCGGGTGCGGCGTCTATTGCGGCGCTGCTTAATCACAAGCTGCCGCTCGAGGGTAAGAAAGTTGCGGTCCTGGTGGGCGGAGGCAATATTGACGTGACCCTGCTCTCGCGAATCATTGAGCGCGGCTTGGTGAAGGATGGCAGGCTGGTCCGCCTGCGCGTGCATTTGCCGGATTATCCTGGAGCTTTGCACCGGCTCACGGGAATTCTGGCAGATCTTCGGGCCAACATCGTTGAAACCGCTTATGACCGCGCCTATCACGGGGTGAACCTGGGCGATACGGCGATTGACATCACCATGGAAACTCGAGGACCGGCCCACATTGCCGAGTTGCTGACGGCGCTGCTCGCCGCCGGCTACGCCCACGAAAGAATTCTGTAGGCGGAGTTGGGATCGTGCATTCTAGCCGGCGCTATTGGATAGTCTGATGGGCCCCATAAGAAATTTGAATTGGACTCAGTTGATTTTGGCCTTTATCGTCTGCGGATTAGGGAGAGGACTGCGATCGAACGCCATGGCGCTCGCCGCTGTCGGCTCACTTTTTGGTTAGCCCTTCCCTCCAAGATTATGAAGTGCGGCCGCATCGGCATTGCCGGCGCTTTTCTAGTGCGCGCGCGACCACGAAAGACTTACCCACGCCTTAAAAACAGGAGCAAGCAAAGATGATAAAGCGAGTCGACGGGCACTCTCTGCGCCTGTCGTTAGTGTCGGCTGGTACCACAATCGTTCTAGCCGCCGCATTGTTCGGAGGGCTATCCGCGCCCTGTTTTGCCGACGATGGGCCTAAACCAGATCCGTCGGGCGTGGCCACGGGCGACAAAACTACCGCTGTGGATGGCGCGGGTAATCCCTTCGTCGTCCCCGAGCCCACAGACCAGTCGGCTCCGGACTACGCGGCGAACAAGAAGGCATTCGACGATTATCAGGCTCAGGCGGCGAAGGAGCCGCTGGCAATAAAGCTTGCCGACACCGTGGGCCATGTTCGCGTCGCTACCAATTTCGCCTGGACTTTGAATACCGGCTACCTGGTCCTGTTCATGCAGGCGGGTTTCGCCCTGCTCACTTGCGGACTGGTTCGCAAAAAGAATGCCGCCCACCTGATGATGCTCAATTTCGCGGCATACGTGTTTGCCTTCCTCGCGTATTACGCAGTCGGATATGCATTTCAATTCGGCGCCGTCGCGATCAATGCCGCACCTACTAACCTCGGTGGTATTCCGACTCTCAGTCACTTTTTGGTCGGAAGCGGCCAGTGGGGCTTCGTGGGTGGCAGGGGATTTTTCCTCGTCGGCCCGGCCTATGACAGTGCCAGCAACTGTCTGACCCTGTTTGAAGTCGTGTTCATGGAAACTGCCGGCTACATTATTGTCGGGGCGGTGTGCGAGCGAATCACCTTCTGGGCATTCTTGCTCTGTGAACTCTTCATCGGCGCAATACTTTACCCCATTTCCGGCTGCTGGACCTGGGGTGGAGGATGGCTGTCGCAAGTCGGTTCCACGCTGAATCTGGGACACGGCTACGTCGACTTTGCCGGGTCCACAGTGGTCCACGCGGTCGGCGGTTTCTGCGCCATGGCCCTTGCGATTATTTTGGGTCCGCGGCTTGGGAAGTATGGACCGGGCGGAAAGATCCGCGTTTTTCCTGCGCATAACATTGTGTATGTCGTGACCGGCACCTTCATTCTCCTTTTCGGATGGATGGGATTCAACCCGGGCTCCACCCTGGGAGCAACCGACCTTCGCATCTCCGTGGTTGCCGTGAACACGAATCTGGCCGCCGTTGCCGGCTCCGCCGCGGCCATGCTTCTGTGGTATTGTGCGTTCGGAAAACCCGACATAACCATGGCGTGTAACGGAATGCTGGCGGGATTAGTCGCCATTACTGCTCCATGCGCTTTTGTGTCTCCCACTTCCGCGACTGTCATCGGCGCCATCGCGGGCTGCCTGGTTTGCGGCGGCGTTCTATTCAATGACCGGGTGCTTAAAATCGATGATCCCTGCGGCGCGATTTCGGTGCACGGTTACTGTGGCTGGCTGGGAGCAGTCAGCGTGGGGGTTTTTGCCGATGGCGCCTACGGCCAAGGATGGAACGGCGTGGGAGCGACATCGTATCTGGGACGAGCCGGCCAAGGGGTGACGGGATTGATCCACGGGGATACGCGACAGTTCTGGTGCCAGCTTATGGGAGCAACTTTGTACGCCATCTGGGCGTTTAGTGCCACCTACGTCGTCTTCTGGAGCGTCAACAAAGTGAAAAGCATGCGAGTAGCGCCGCAAGCGGAAGAAGAAGGCCTCGACTATCCGGAGTTTGGGATGGCCGGTTATCCGGAAGACGCAGTGGTTCCAGCCCCTTACTAGGACGACTTCAAGTCAGGCGCAAGGTAAGCGACGGCAGCGGCAGTCCCTCGACTTCGACTGTCCAGACATCGCCTCTGTCGGTCTGGTGTCCGCCCGTAAGCGTTCCGGAGCTGACGATTTCTCCAGCTCTCAGTGGCTC